>OFGS01000017.1_pt1 | contig 56099 bp, 69 predicted proteins | sample 1521851 | NCBI WGS metagenome assembly OFGS01 (sample SAMEA3142070, study PRJEB24117) | hot springs metagenome
ATCAATAGTAATCGTTCCTTTGTCTTGTTTATAAATACCTGCAATCATTTTCATCAGTGTTGTTTTTCCAGCACCATTTGATCCAAGTAATCCATAAATCGACCCTTTTGGAACGGAAAATGTCACATCTTTAATCGCCTCTAATTCTCCAAATCGCTTGCTTACATGATTAATTTGAATCAAGTTCCTCTCCTCCTCGCATCGTGCTTTGTGCACGTTCCACAATCGAAAAAATATGTTCTTTTTTTACCCCGATATAAAATGCTTCTTGACATAGTTTGAATATACTTTCTTCTAGCTGTTTTACTTTTTCATCGTAAATCGCCTCTTTTTTATTAGCAACAAAACTCCCTTTCCCGGGAATAGAGTAAATGTACCCTTCTCTTTCTAATTCTCGATATGCTTTTTGAATCGTATTTGGATTAATCGTTAATTGTTTTGCTAGCAAGCGAACAGACGGTAGTTGCTCATTTGGTTTTAACACATCATGAATGATCATTTCTTTCATTTTTTCTATAAGCTGTTCATAAATCGGTTTTCGGCTTCGTAAATCAAGATCAAACACATCGCCACCTCCTCCCTACCTGTACCATCTGTAATAACTGTATTATATTAAATAATACGGTTTTTGTACATAGTTTCTAAAAAAATTAAAAAGCCGCCCAAAAGGCAGCTTTAATTATGGCTGTGTCCATCGTTGTTCATATTTCCATCTTGATGACCATCTTGTTGCATATTGTCGCCATGACCGTGACCTTGTCCATCATTTTTATTTTGCATCATTTGTTTCTTTTTCATATAACGCTCATGAGCAATTTGATCAACATCTTCCCAAGATACGATCGTTGCATTTGGTTGTTCGCTTACAAACTTTTCAGCATCTTCTTTCTTTGCAAAAAACGCATATCCGTAGTTCATCGGTGTTTTAATGTCTGCTTTCACTACTGTCGCATTTTGTAATTCAATCCATTCGAATGTGTTGTAATCGCGTACATATTTTTTTGCAGCTTCACCGTGATCGCGTTCGTAGTTAAATAAACATCCGATATCATCAAAAAACAAGACGTCACCGTTTTCTGTCACAGATTTCGCTGTGAATTTGCCGAGTTCATTTTCTTTTGGATATACTTTCATGTTACAAAACACACATACAGTGTTTTCATCAGGTTCAGCCATTGCTGCTTTCGCGAATACATCTTCTTCATTTGATTGTTCTTTGTTTTGTTCTGTTTGTTTTTTCTCTGCTTGTTTTGTTTCTTCTTGTTTATCCTGCGCTTGATTGTTGTTGCACCCTGCTAGAGCGAAGAAAAGTGCACAGATCAACAGTACGATCCATTTTTTCATCACTAACGATCCCCCTCATTTTCATTTAATCCGTAAGCCAGTATAGTACACATTTGTGAAATTTATTTGAGAAGGTTGTGTAGAAAATGAAAAAAAAAAAAAAGCGGCATTACACCGCTTTTTCTGTAAAATAATGCTTATAATATCCTCCAACTTTCCCACGGTTATCAATAATAAAATAAAAATCATCCGTTTCATTTTTCACTTCATACTCTTTTCCGGGTGTTAATACGTTATGTACGATGTATTTTTCAGCATTTGTATGGTTGCACACAACCGTTTTTATCGTTGGTCTTTCATGCCAGTTTAAATGAATCATCATTGATTCCTCCTTCAAGATCCTTTATATTTATTTAAAAATTTAGCAAGTTCATGGAGCGCTTGTAATACCGCAAAATGTTTATCGTTTCCGCTCGCTTGCGCGGTAGCTACATCTTTAAACTTAGCATGCGCTTCGTATGATCCATTTTTTTTATATACATCTACTCGCACAGGTCCTCTTGGATGCGGAACGATAAAAAACTCTATTTGCTTCATTATTCTCCCCACCTTTAGTGACAATCATTTATTTAATTTAATAATAGTAAAAAATAAATCAGTTTAAAAGCATTGTTTTACATAAAGGAAGAAAATTCACAAATTACATGTTTAGTCTAGTCGGCGGATCATGTATCCAGATTCGATCAATACACGTTGAATTTGATCAATATGCTCGCTATTTTTTGTTTCAAGAGAAAATCGAATTTCTGCTTGCCCCGGAAGAACATTTGTACCCATTCGTTGATGATCGATGGACATGACGTTCGCTTCTAAATCTGCGATAATGCGCAACAATTTATTTAACTGTCCTGGTTTGTCAGAAATGACTGTCGAAAATGTGACGAATCGTCCTGATTCAACGAGCCCTCGTTCAATAATTCGTGAAATGAGTGTGACATCGACATTTCCGCCACTTAAAATGGCTACAACATTTTTTCCTTCAAGCGGGATTTTTTTATACAATAAAGCTGCTAGTGAGCAAGCCGCAGACCCTTCAACAAGCAATTTATTTCGCTCGAGCAAATATAACATCGTCCGTGAAATATCTGTTTCTTCTACGCAAACAATATCATCAACATATTTTTGTATGTATGAAAAAGTTAAATCTCCAATTCGTTTCACAGCAATGCCGTCCGCAATCGTATTGGATGGCGTAATGACAATCGGTTGATTATGTTGTTTAGCTGCTGTTGTGCTCGCGCAAGCAGCAGATTCTACACCGTATACACGAATAGCGGGATTTTTTTGTTTCATCGCAATCGCTATACCAGCTAGCAACCCCCCACCTCCAACCGGACAAATCACTGCGTCAATATCGTCTAGTTGTTCAAATAATTCTAGCCCGATTGTTCCTTGTCCAGCAATGACAGCTGGATCGTCAAAAGGATGAACAAACGTCGCTCCTGTTTTTTGTTGGAGGTTTCTAGCGTATTCTAACGACTCATCAAACACATCTCCATATAAAATCACATTTGCGCCGTAACTTTGTGTCGCTTGAATTTTACTTAATGGTGCCCCTTTAGGCATGACAATTGTGCATGGAATACCGATCATTCTACTTGAATAAGCTACCCCTTGTGCATGATTACCGGCTGAAGCAGCGATAACTCCCCGGCTTTTTTCTTCATCACTTAACAACATAATTTTGTTGTAAGATCCGCGTACTTTAAATGAACCTGTTTTCTGTAAATTTTCTAACTTCATGTATACACGATTATTCGATAAACGACTAAATGTTTGTGAAAATTCAAGGGGGGTTTTATGAACGACCGCTTTCATTCGTTGTTGAGCTTCTTGAATATGTTGTAGCGTAATCAATGGTTTTCATCCTCCTTTGTGTCCTTTTTATTATATTTGATTTGAAGAGGTGCAAGCAATTGTCTCTTGTTCTTTCTCTTTTTTGTTTTACATTGATTATTTAGAACATAGTTTTATTATAAAAATGAACCCAAAAAAAATGCTATGCGCATAGCATAGCTTATTTTACAAACCGGCTGATTTTTGAAGGCGCTTAGCAATTTCAAGAAAGTCCTCGTATGAAATGCCGGGGGCAAATGTTTCCTCCACTGCTTCTAAATCTGGAATCGGTGCACCTGCTGGCGTCCCTTGAATGACCTCGAGTTGTCCTCCATCAAGCGGATGTGTTCCTTTCCAAATTTGTTTAACATCTTGAAAATCATGTTCGCTAAACGTATATAGTCTTCTATGCCACCCTTGCGCCTCGTACTTTTTTGCCGCATCAAATTTATCGTTACTTAAATTCGGAATCGGCAACATTTTTGTGACATCCACCCCTGTAACAATTTGAAGTGCTTTGGCATAAGCGATGACGTGCACACCTCCTCGGACAAGTAAATAGCCGATCATTTCTCGTGCGACTGGATGATCGGTCATCTCATATACTCTCATTTTATGTGTACGTGCTCCACACTCTAAAAAGAAATTGTGCAATAAATCTAACACTAAATTTCCACTATTGAACACGTAGTCACCTGACCACGATTTTCCCATCGAATCTCCAGGCAATGCTGTTTGTGCCGTTGCAATAAAATGATACGTATTTCGTTGATCTACCCCGTTTTGCATGGGTGTAATATCAGGAGCGCCTTCATGTGTTGTTCCTGTTAAGCATAAGTTTATAGCTGTTGTAACGAGCTCGACATGACCTAATTCTTCTGCGGTAATACTTGCAACTAAATCGTAAAAAGGCTTCAATTTTTTCTTTTCCCGAAAATTGAATGACTGAAACAAGTAATTGTTTAGCGTTGACATTTCTCCAAATTTTCCACCGAGTAACTCTTGAACGGCCGCTGCTGCATTAGCGTCTGCATAAGTGGATTTTGGCAACTCAATTTGAAGCTTGTTTATTCTCGCAAACATTGAGTCCCCTCCTTTTTTTATTTCGGCATAATCCAAACGATTTGCTGAATGCGGACAAAAAAGAGGGTATCGTTACTTTTTAATACAATATGATCAGGCTTCACATCTCGAATAATGCCTTGCACATTTCCGCGCACCGTTTCAATGATGACTTCTTTCCCTATAATCGTTTGCAAGGTTTGATAAACATAAGGATCGATGAAAGACATAAACTGAGGTGTCATTTTCCTTCCTCCTTCTCGTTTATTCTTTCCTATCTTATTCTCATATCTTGTTGTTTATCACATTTTTCATTTAGAACATAGTTTTATAAAATTTTATTTACATACTAGCCGAGCCGTTCATTTTGCGTTAAACTTCAACATAGGAATAGTGAAATAAGGAGTTAGAAGGATGGAAAGTCATGAACAACTAAAGCAAAAAATAAATGAGCTTGAAGAAGAAATACGCTTATATAAACGCTTTGTGGAACACATTTCTTTTCCGTTTTCATACGTTGATTACGAACTTGGAAAAATAATAAAAAAAGAAAGAAATATTCCTTCCCCAACGGTTGAAACAATAGAAAAGGAAAAAAACAAAACATCTATTTTGCAATGGAATATTGATTTGCAAAAAGACTATCCATTTGAACAAGTGGAACAATTTTTATCACCTATTTTTGATCTTGTTTCTCACCATATCGTTTTCGTGGATGCTGAAGGAAAAATTACATTATGTAATTTACAGGCAGCAAACGATGTCGGGGTAAATCGCGATGAAATGATCGGTAAACATATTCGCGAATTGTTAAACATTCCTGATGAACAAATTATGACATTAAAAACGTTGCGGACAAAGCAACCTCTTTACAATTGTGAAGTGCTCGATCGATATTATGGCATCATTAATACGCGCATTTTATATAACGAAGATGGGTCAATTAAACGCGTGATTAGTATGTTTCAATCACTGAATCAAATAAAAGAAGCAGAAAAACTGGCGATCGCCGGCCGGATTGCTGCAGGGATTGCCCATGAAATTCGAAATCCTTTAACGACAGTACGAGGATATTTACAGTTTTTAAAAGAACAGTTGCCCGAACATATCGTTACTCTCATTGATCAACTTCTCATCCCAGAACTTGATCGAGCAAATGAGATTATTACAGATTTTTTAAACGTCGCAAAACCAAGTGAAGTAAAAACAGAATGGATTGGAATAAACAAATTTATTCGACATGATTTGGATGTTTTGTTACGAAGTGAAGCGCTTCTTCATAACGTAGAGCTTTCGTATCATTTAGACGAAAAACTACAACAATACGTTGTTAACATTGACAAAAATCAACTATTGCAAGTGTTTATTAACTTATTTCGCAATGCGATTGAAGCAAAAACGGAAAAATCGTTACGAGTAGACATTGAAACGAAATTGCACAATAATCTCGTTCAAATTTATGTGCGCGATAATGGGCCTGGTATCCCTTCTACCATTATTCATCACGTTTTCGATCCGTTTTTTTCGACAAAGCCGACGGGAACAGGTCTTGGTTTATCTTTGTCACGAAAAATTATTGAATTGCATAAAGGCGCGATGCGTGTTCAAAGCGAATTTGGAAATGGTTCATGTTTTATTATTGAATTACCTGCTTATTTAAAAAAATGAGGCTGCAATCGGGCAGCCTCATTTTTACGCCTCTTTTTTCCGTTCTGTTTGTTTTTCTTTCCAACATTGCACTTGATGATCTACGCCAATATTTCGTGCATAAAATACCGGATTTTTTCCTTGTTTTCGTTGTGTGACATAGTCTTGTAATGCCGCGAAAGCGACGCGACCAAGTAAGAAAATCGAAACTAAGTTCACGATAACCATAAACGCCATAAATAAATCCGCTAAGTCCCAAACAATTTGGATGCTCGATACAGATCCCCAAATGACCATCGCTAATACCGCAAGTCGATATACGAGCAATGATGCTTTGCTTGAACGAATAAATTCAATATTTGTTTCGCCGTAATAATAGTTTCCGATAATTGAACTATATGCAAATAAAAATACACTGACTGCAACAAATCCTTTTGCCCATTCACCAATATGCGTGCCCAATGCCGTTTGTGTTAAAGTAATTCCATCAAGCCCTTCTTTCATATAATCGCCTGATAGTAAAATCATAAATGCTGTCGCACTACAAACAACTAACGTATCAACAAATACACCTAATGTTTGAATGAAACCTTGTTTTACTGGATGGGAAACTTCTGCTGTCGCTGCCGCGTTCGGCGCACTACCCATTCCAGCTTCATTCGAGAATAAGCCGCGCTTAATTCCCATCATGATGGCCGCGCCAAAGCCTCCACCAACTGCTTGTTCAAGACCAAATGCATTTTTAAAAATTAAAGAAAATACTGCTGGCAACTCCGTCATGTTCGTTAAAACAACATAAAACGCAATCAATAAATACAAACTCGCCATCACTGGAACGATAATAGATGATGCCTTCGCTACACGATGCACACCACCAAAAATGATAAAGGCAGTTAAAATAGTAAGTACAATACCGATCACTGTACGGTCCATTTGGAACGCATGCTCAAATGCAAATGTAATCGTATTCGCTTGAACAGAGTTAAATACAAGACCGAATGAGAACGTAATTAAAATAGCAAACAGTATACCGAGCCAACGTTTTTTCAATCCTTGCTCAATATAATATGCCGGACCGCCACGATAACCGTTTCCATCTTTCACTTTATAAATTTGGGCAAGTGTGCTTTCCACAAAACTTGATGCCCCACCAATTAAAGCGATCAGCCACATCCAAAATACCGCACCAGGTCCGCCAACGGAAATCGCTAACGCAACACCTGCTAAGTTACCTGTTCCGACACGAGATGCTGTGCTCATAAAAAACGCTTGGAGCGACGAAATCGCACCTGTTTTTTCTGGTGCCTCTGTAATGACTCGAAACATTTCACCAAAATAACGAAATTGAACAAATTTTGTACGGAATGTAAAATACAATCCGACGACAATTAAAAGAGCGATAAGAACATACGACCATAATATGTTGTTTAAAAATGATACGACCGTTTGTAATAATTGCATGCTCGTCACCTCACCTGATGTTTATAATAAAAAAAACGACTTTTTTAATGTAACAAAACTTAACATGAAAAGCAAGAGGATTATCCATGAATATATGAAAATGATATGTTATAATATCGTTTGTTTACATTTTTCACATGTTATTTGGAGGAACAGATGAAAGAAACATATACGGTAAAAGAAAAAATAAAGCAGTTTTTACATATATTATTTCCTATTTTTCTTACACAAATCAGTTTATATATGATGAACTTTTTTGATGTGACGATGACAGGCAAATATAGCGCAGTTGATTTAGCTGGTGTAGCGATTGGCTCAAACATTTGGATCGCTACATTTACAGGAATCGGAGGTATATTAACCGGTCTAACCCCTATTGTTGCTCAAGCTTTCGGGGCGAAAGACCACGAGCGTATTTCTCGAACCGTTGAACAAGCAATATACTTAGCGATCGTCTTTGCTTTCTTTGTGTTTACGCTCATTTATTTTTTCGTTCCTATTTTATTGGAAAACATGCCGATCGAACATAATGTTCAAATCGTTGCTTATCAATATTTACAAGCATTATGTATTGGTATTGTCCCGATTTTTATTTATCATGTTCTTCGTTCATTTATCGATGCACTTGGTCGAACGAATGTAACAATGATGTTAACGCTATGCTCGTTGCCATTAAACATTTTATTGAATGATATATTTATTTTCGGACGATGGAGTATACCTGCATTCGGTGGAGTAGGAGCAGGATACGCCACAAGCATAACGTATTGGTGCTTATTGCTATGTGCATTTTTACTCGTTCGCTTTCGTAAACCTTTCGCAACATACAATATACTAAAAAAGCTTCATCCGATATCATTTTCTATTTGGAAACAATTATTTTTCATCGGTACACCGATTGGATTAGCTATCTTTTTCGAAACGAGCATTTTCTCGGCTGTTACCTTGTTGATGAGTCAATTTGGAACAGCCACGATTGCAGCTCATCAAGCAGCGCTCAACTTCGGTTCCCTCTTATATATGATTCCATTAAGCGTTTCCCTTACTTTAACCATTATTGTTGGTTTTGAAGTAGGAGCGAAGCGGTTCGAACACGCGAAGCGTTACTGTATCATCGGTATTTCTTCTGCTGTGATGATGGCTATTGTCGCCTCTATCGTCCTATTGCTTTTTCGAGAAGCGATTGCTTCCTTATATACGAATGATGCACTTGTTTTACAATGGACGAAACGTTTTTTGTTGTACGTTTTATTTTTCCAATTTTCTGATGCCGTTGCAGCACCTATTCAAGGGGCATTACGAGGATATAAAGACGTTCGCTTCCCATTTTTTATTGCACTCGTATCGTATTGGTTAATTGGTTTACCGGTTGGATACGTATTCACTCATTATACAACCGCTGGGCCGTTTGGGTATTGGCTCGGTCTTATTGCCGGTTTAGCTTCCGGCGCCATATTATTATTCATACGATTAATCCAAAAATGGAAACATGTATAAAAGCAAGAGGGAAATCCCCTCTTGCTCTTTAGCACCAAGCCGCACCGACGATAATTAACAAAATAAATAATACGACGATGAGCACAAATGTTTTTCCGTATCCTGGATAACCGTAACCGTATCCATAGCCATATCCGTACATCACATATTTCCCCCTCTATTGTTGATTAATAACCCCAGCCACCAATATAAGCACTGCCAACAATAATTAGCAAAATAAACAATACAACAATTAACGCAAAGCCACTACCATGATGATGTCCTCCACTCATCTTTTGACACCTCCTTCTTGTACTAACAACCTATTCAACCGCTAAGTAAAACGTTATCGTTTTAAAAAAAATGGGTGAAAAAAACGCCTGTTCACGAGACAGGCGCTACATGTTCAACGATTTTTCTTTTCGCTTCTCCCATGTACTAGAAAGTGAAAATAAAAGCAAAGCCGTCCAAATACAACTAAATGCATACATGTGTGCATTTGTAAACGGCTCGTGAAACAAAAACACACCGAGCAACAAACTTAATGTTGGAGAGATGTATTGTAAAAAACCTAAAAGAGTTAATGATATATGCTGTGCCCCTTTCGAAAAATATAAGAGAGGCAAGGCAGTCGCTGGTCCAGCACCAACAAGCAACAACATCGTCATCAATGAAAAAGAAGGTCCTGACCATTCGCTAAACGAATGAACAATCCATGCTAGTGCAAAAGGAGTAACAAGCATCGTCTCTACTGTTAAACCGATTGTTGCATCAACTTTAATCACTTTTTTCACAAGACTATACAACGCGAAGCTGCAAGCAAGCGACAGCGCGATCCATGGAAATTTACCGTATTCAATCGTCATGAGCACAACACCAAAAGCAGCTAAAATAAACGAGACAACTTGCCATTTGTACAGACGCTCTTTTAACACAATCACACCTAATAAAACATTTAATAGCGGATTCATATAATAGCCTAGACTTGCTTCAACCATATGATCGTGATTAACAGCCCATATGTAAATAAACCAATTCATACTAATAAGCAACGCAGCCGTAATGAAAGCGGCTGCTCGCTTTTTTTCTCTCCACAACCATTGACACGTATGCAAAAACGTAGACCAGCTTTTTTGAATAAGCAACAACGCAATCATAAATAAAAAAGAAGTGACAATCCGATAAGATAAAATCTCTTCTGCCCCGATATGTTGAAGTAATTTCCAATATAAAGGTAATATTCCCCATAGTACGTAAGCAGATAGGGCGTAAATAACTCCAATTGTTCTATTTTCCATTTTATAACTCCTCTCTCATCTCAGTCCCCACGAAAAACATACTCTTGTTCATACGGCTCAATATGAACGTGGGCGTAGACAACTCCATACTTTTGTTCGAGCAAACGCTCAACTTGATCTGCAATGTCATGACTTGTTACAACATTCAAATACGGGGCAACAGAAATCGTAACATCTATGACAACTTCATTACCATACATTCTTCCTTTAATATCTACTACTTGCTTCACACCGTCAATGCGCTCAATTTCCTGTTTATATTGCTTTAACATTTCGTCATCAAACCCATCCGTCAACGTATGGGATGCTTCTTTAAAAATATCCCATGCTGTTTTGCAAATCATAAATCCAATAACAAAAGCGGTAACAGGATCAAGCCAATGCATATGTAGCTGAGCACCAATGACCCCAACAACTGTTCCTACACTAACGAGCACATCGGATAAATGGTCTTTCGCAGCAGCAGCAAGTGCTTGACTATTTGTAGCTATCGCTAAGCGGTTGTTAAACATATATACAAAAAACATAAATACAGCTGAAGTACCTGCTGTCCATACCGCTATCCAATCTGGTTTGACATACTCCCCTTCCTTCAACGTTTGCACAGCGTTTATCAATACATCCACTCCAATCGACATCATAATAAACGCTGCGATTAAAGATGAAATATGTTCCGCGCGTGAATGACCGTATGGATGGTTGTCATCGCGTGGTTTTTTTGCAATAAGCAATCCAATTAAAATAGCGGTAGAGGCAAGAATATCTGTGAAGTTATTCCATCCATCAGCTTTTAATGCCTCTGAATTTGACATATATCCGACGTATAACTTTCCAAAAGATAAAACGATATAAGAGCCGATGCACACCCACGCCCCAAATTCAGGTTTCATCTTTGTCATCTGTTCCACCAACTTCTTCGTCATTTTTTGCGTTATCATTGTACCAAGCGTATATCGTGTGGGTCTATAGCAACAAAATTGGTTCATTGAAGAACAGTAGGAAACATGCAATAACATTGCCTTAGACCAAATTTATTGTTGACGAACGATTCATACATATGATAGATTGTTTAGTGTTTCATCACTCTACCAATTTATCAAACTAAAGTATTTTGGAGGTCACAATTATGAACGCTGTTGTCATCTCAGTACTCGTCATGCTGATTCTTAGTTTATTGCGTATGAATGTCGTGTTTTCGTTATTGATCGCGTCATTAGTAGGAGGACTCATTGGAAATCTCAGTCTTTCTAAAACCGTTGAGGTGTTTTCAGAAGGATTAGGAAACAGCGCGGAAGTCGCTTTAAGTTATGCGTTGTTAGGTGGATTTGCGATTGCCATTTCGAAAACTGGCTTACCAAACGCCATTGTTCATATGATTATAAAAATGGTCGGAAAACAAGGGGAGTCAAAAAGAAAGCAATATTCCAAAGCACTTGTTCTTCTCGTCATCTTATTCATGTCATGTTTTTCACAAAACTTAATTCCAATCCATATTGCGTTTATTCCTATTTTGATTCCGCCACTTTTGCACATCTTAAATGAGTTGCATGTGGATCGTCGGTTAGTCGCATCAATCATTACGTTCGGTTTAATTACTCCATATATGTGGTTACCGACTGGATTTGGGGCTATTTTTCATGACATTGTACAATCGAACATGGCTCAAGGCGGGTTGGTTGTTGCAAAATCAGATATTCCAAAAGCGATGTTTTTCCCTTCCCTTGGAATGATTGTTGGTTTACTGCTTGCTTTTTTTACGTATCGAAAACCGCGCACATATAAACAAATACAACTAGAAAGCGAAGAATCTCAATCGTTTCAAAAACGCGGAGTATGGTTTGCGATCGTCGCTGTCATTACTGCTTTAACCGTTCAACTTGTTCTTGACTCTATGATTTTTGGGGCGTTTGCAGGAATAGTTGTCATCTACTTAAGCGGATGTATTCGTTTAACAGAAGGCGATCGCTTATTGACAGAAGGCATGCGCATGATGGCGTTTATTGGGTTTGTCATGTTAAGTGCTTCAGGGTTTGCGAATGTATTAAAACAAACGGGACATATTGAGAAACTGGTTGAACAAGCAGCTTCCCTTATTGGCCATAACACAGCGCTAGGCGCATTGCTTATGTTAATTGTCGGACTGCTTGTCACGATGGGAATTGGTTCTTCGTTTTCTACTGTTCCAATTATCGCAACCATTTTCGTTCCACTTTGCATAAAGCTTGGACTTAGCCCAATGGCAACCATTGCGATTATTGGCGCTGCTGGTGCACTTGGTGATGCAGGATCACCTGCCTCAGACAGCACACTCGGTCCAACATCGGGTTTAAACGTGGATGGTCAGCATCATCACATTTGGGATACATGCGTCCCAACGTTTATTCATTACAACATTCCGGTCATTATTTTCGCATGGATCGCAGCCATGATTTTATAAAAAGGAGCTACTTTTTACTGTAGCTCCTTTTTTGTCGAAATTTTATCGCACATTCCGACATTTTTTTTAAAAAAGATATGTTAATGTATTGTAAAGTATATTTCAGTTTTGTAAACACGAAGGAGGATGGAAATGATGCTTTCGCAATTCATCGGTCAAACAGAGGCAGCGATCCTTCGCTTCTCCATCTCACTATTGACAGAAATCGAATTAAAAATTAAGAAAAAACAAATTATTTCACAACATCAAGCAATGAAGTATGCCAAACGTCAAATCGAATTATTTGTTAAACAGTTGCATTTGCGACAAGCGCTAACTGCTGTATACCAATCGGAATTATACATTTACGTATCTAAAAAGTTAGCGCATGTATTTGAACAATATTGCGTACTCAAGTGTGTATAAGTCATATTTTCTTTACGATTTGAAAATATTCTTCTAACGTAATTTGTTTCTCATAAATGACTTTGGCCACTTTTTTCCCAACATAGCGTAAATGCCAAGGTTCATATTGATATTCTGTAATATGTTCCTTTCCTTTTGGATAGCGAATAATGAAACCAAATTCATGGGCATGCTCGGCTACCCATTTCCCCTCTTTTGTGTCGCCAAATGCAGGCGTAATTGCATATTGAACACTCGGGCTTGTAATGTCCATTGCTAACCCTGTTTGATGTTCGCTTTTCCCCGGCATCGCAACGGCAACAACCGCTTTTTCTTTCCCTAATCGTTGAACTTCAGATGTAAATAATTGTTGTTGCCTCTCATATGAACGATAGCCTGACACAGCATATAATATCACTTGTTGTTTTTTCGCTGCTGTAAACATTTCTTCCAACGCCTTGGCAGCTTCTGCCCGCATGTGACGTTTTTCAACATCCGTTTCTTTAAACGTAAACGGAACATTTGGAATGACTAAGTCAGCCGGCTTGTAGTCAGCCGGTAACTGTTGTTCTTTATTTACTAAGGCAAGTACGTTATCTGGATTCATAATCACTTTTACCCCGTTTTGCACTTCAATTTGATTCCAAAAACGTTCTTCAAGTACAAACTCCTCTTGTTCCTGTTGTTCGGAAGGGGGTGTCGGTGTCTCAGAAGATGGTGCCGGCTGCTCAACTTGGACAGAAGGCTTAGACGGTTTTTGTTCTTGCTCAAGTGATCCAAAGGATTGACAGCCACTCATGATGATCAAAAAACAACATAACCATTTTTTCATCTTTTTCTCCCTCACAATAGAAGAAAGCTCCGCGGGGAATGAGCCGCAGGAGCTTTTTCATTTATTGACGAATGGCTGTTTCAAGCGCCACTTCGATCATTTCGTTAAATGTCGTTTGGCGCTCTTCAGCTGTTGTTTCTTCCCCTGTTAAAATATGATCGCTTACCGTTAAGACGGATAAAGCTTTTCTGCCAAATTTAGCGGCTAACGTATAAAGCGCTGTTGTTTCCATCTCTACCGCCAGTACACCGTACCGTGCTAGCTTTTCAAATTGCGCATTTTCATTATAAAACATGTCAGCTGTAAATACACTACCAACTTTTAATTGCAATCCTTTTTCTTTTCCAATTTCATATGCTGTTTTCAACAAGTCAAAGTTGGCCGTTGGAGCGTAATCAATTCCTCCGAACGTCATACGATTCATTTGGGAATCGGTTGACGATGCCATCGCTAAAATGACGTCACGAACGTTTACGTCTTTTTGAATAGCCCCACACGTTCCGACACGAATTAATGTTTGAACGTTATAGCTTTGCATCAGTTCTGTAATATAAATAGAGATAGATGGCACACCCATACCTGTTCCTTGAACGGAAATACGATGGCCTTTATATGTACCCGTGAATCCAAGCATACCGCGAACTTGATTATAACAAGTAGCTCCCTCTAAAAACGTTTCTGCAATGTACTTTGCGCGAAGCGGATCTCCAGGAAGTAAAATTTTATCCGCAATTTCATGTTCTTTTGCACCAATATGAACGCTCATATGTATCCTCCTTTAGTCTTTATCGCTGCATATATACTATATCACACTCCTATGTTTCGCTAAAGCATTGTTTTTCATGTATAAAAAAAGAGGGAAATTCCCTCGTGTTTATGACGATATTTTTCGAAAATACTTCGGTTTTACATACAAAACTTTTTTATCTTCACTCACGATATATTTTTTCTTCGCTTGCTCATAATGTTCATATATTAAATAGCAAACAACGTAAATCGGCAACATTGCTTCTAAAGACGCTAAATATATAAGATAAAATGGATGTGCGTTCGTTTCAAACATTCCGCTAAACACATAGTAAGCGCTTGCAATAACGACGTTAGTGATACTAATATTTGCGAAATGAAGGAAGAAAATTTTCTTTCTCCGCCCAATCAACCGCTCTAATTCAAACTTAATAAACAAAGAACAAAAAATAGCAATAAGTCCGACAATTGAAGAAATCATAAATGCAAACATCGCTTTTCCCACCCCATATGTATATTTTTTATGTTCTTGTCGATGTTAATGGATGTAACTACATGTAAAGGAGGGTTACGATTGGGAAAAAAACATCGCAACCGTATCAATAGTCCGAAAAAAAACAATCATGTTCCAAAAGATACGTTAATTGCTGAAGCTGAAGCACACGATAAAGAGTATAGTGCCGAGAAACGAAAAAAATAATCCCCTTGTGCACAAGGGGAATTTTTTTATCATACTCTAACCTTGTGCTAATTGTCTATATACAATATAGCACAATTTTGTGAACATTTAAAGACATTTTTTAACGCACATGCATACGGTGAATACGTTCCCATCCATCCGAGCTTAAACGATAAAAAAATTGACCGTATATTCCTTCATCAATAAGCAATATATCACCTGTACTCACATATCGCGCACGATAATCTTTCGGTACTAAATCTGGAACATTAAACATTCGATAAACTTCAGCTAATACGTCATCGTGATCTTCTCCACTCACCGTCAGCCGATATACTTGACGATATCCTTTCGTTTGGCCAAATTGCGGAGTTTGAAATAACGTTACATCATAGCTTTGTGTTGATTTTAATATTTTCCCCATAAGCATGCGAATCACTAACATCCACCCCTCTTTTTTCTTTACGTATGTATTAGCGATTCGCTTTGTCGATTCCTTTTGCATTTTTTTACTATTTTTGTCGAATATATAAAATCATACAATTTGCATAAAAAAAGATTGGGAGTCCCCAATCCTTTAAGCATATCGTCGAATGAGTGCAGCAAGATCTGTTTGTAACGTTTGAATATGTTGCTCATGAATAGTAACACGAACAAAAGTTTCATCTAAATCAAGCGCTTCTGCAAACAAACCAGCTAACCCACGCGCTCGTCGGTCCACTTGAATAAGTAATTCACATTCTTGTGGTGTATGTGGGAAAAAAATCATTTCTACTTCATCAAGTTTCCCACGAAATTCGCCACTCGTTGGAATAAACTCAAATTCTTGAACAAAAGGGAGGTTTTTTCGAACATAATAAGCCGCTTCTTTGCATTCTGCTTCTTTTAATCGGAATCCTAAGTTTTCCATCACTCGAAATACTTCGTTCATCATCCGATTAGGTTGAACACGAATGTAATCTTCATCTGTCGGATCGACAGCATTTTTAATATCAAGTCCTGTGTGTAACCACACTCTTGTTTTTCCTACTGTAATTGGTGTGTCAAGCGGAAGGGAAAAAGAAAACGGAAATTCTTTCTTTTCTCCAGCACGAATAACGAATGATTGGGCAATTTTCCACTTTTCAATAATGGCTTGCTTCGTTACTTTGCGATCATCTACTTCTTTTGTATATGTAGCACAAAGAGACAAGTATATATCATCAATCTCTTGATCTACATTCCCTCCTGTAACTTCTACAACTCCTGTAATCCGTTCACCAAGTGATAGTTGTGATTCATGCAACTTCGTATCCACCTTAGCAGAACCAATTCCAATACTTGCTAATACTTTATTAAATAGCCCCATAAAACAGCCTCCTTTATTTTTCATTCTATACGTTATACGAACGAAACGAAAAAATGTTTCAAATAAAAAACGACGGAACAACCGTCGCTTTATTCATCAATCATCTCTTCATCAATAATACATTTTTCAATCAAGTAATCAAACATAATATCTGCCATTTCTTCAATTTCACGCTCTGTTGGGACAAAGCCTCGCCGAACAAGTTCATTGTAAAAGAACTCCGCAATTTCTTCCGTATCAATGACTACTTCAATTTCTTTCACAATATCGCCCCCTTTGTATTATGTTATGAAAAAGTCATTCATTTATGTCATCCGTTTTTTTATGTATATTTGCCACTATGTACACATACGTTGAAAGTAAAAAGAAACGGAGGACAAGCTTATGGACGAACAAATTGATCAATGGATGGAAACGATCACGAATGGACTCTTTTGTGGCGTGCTCTTTTTTTGCATTCCTTATTTTATATACGTGTTATGGCAGTGTATATAAATTTCATTCGCGTCGTTTCCGTCTCGTAAACTTTTTCAACTGCTCGACGATTTGCTCCATCATTTGTTCATACTGTTCATCGCCAAACTGTTCGTACAACCATTTATAGTCATTATAAATATCTAATAAACCGTCAATAATCTCTTTTTCTTCTTGTTTTCGACGCAACCGCTCATTTTCAAATTTTCTTGATATCACATGAACTTCACTCCAACGTTGAACATCGTAATTAGTAATAGTATATGTACATATAAAAAAGCCGACACAAAACGTCGGCTTTTTTATATCGCATAAGATGCTGGTGCAAAGTCAATATCAAATCCGAGATCTTCAAGCATTTGAAAATCAGCGTGTTTTTCTTGTCCGGCTGTCGTTAAATAATCTCCAACAAAGATGGAGTTGGCAGCATATAAACCGAGTGGTTGCAAGCTACGCAAGTTTACCTCTCGCCCCCCAGAAATGCGAATTTCTTTCGTTGGATGAATATAACGAAACAGCGCGAGCACTTTCAAACAATAGCGAGGATTTAATTCTTTTGTCCCTGCTAACGGCGTTCCATCAATTGCGTGAAGAAAATTGACAGGGATCGAGTCCGCATCTAGTGCTTTTAAGCTTCTCGCCATCGCAATGACATCTTGTTTTGTTTCTTTCATACCGATAATGACGCCAGAACATGGAGACATCCCTGCTTCTTTGACCGTTTCTACCGTTCGTACCCGATCATCGTATGTATGGGAAGTCGTAATGTGTGGGTGATGCTCTTTCGATGTGTTAATGTTATGGTTGTATCGATCCACACCTGCTTCTTTTAATCGCAACGCTTGCTCTGGTTTTAATATCCCTAAACAAGCACATACTTTTAAACCGTATGTTTCTTTAATTTCTTTCACCGCAGATACAACAACATCAATTTCTTTATCACTCGGACCTCTTCCGCTTGCGACAATACAATATGTTCCTATTTTCGCTTCATACGCTCGTTTTGCCCCTTGTAAAATCGTCTCTTTATTTACCATTTTATATGTCGGAATCGAGGCAGTAGATATGGAAGATTGTGAACAATATCCACAATTTTCGGAGCACAATCCTGACTTTGCATTCATAATCATATTTAATTTCACTTTATTTCCGTAATACGTTTGACGAATGCGATAAGCGCCTTGTAGTAATAACAATAGTTCATCATCTGGACAATTTAATATCGAGAGCGCTTCATCATCTGTAATTTCCTCCCCTGTTAATACACGATCCGCGAGCAATAACCAATCCATCGTTCTCCCCCTTTACTTCTAATTACCAATAATCGTATTCGATCAAAAGATATATGTCAACATTATTTTTATATAAGTTAACAAAAGAAAAAAAGAAAAGCTAGCGAGAACGTCTCGCTAGCTATACGTTTCTACAATATGTCGAGCAATCCATACCCCACATGCCCCAGCCTGTGCCAGTCCGCGCGTAATTCCAGCACCATCTCCTCCAACATATAACCCTGAAATTTCTGTTTCAAAACGTTCGGTTAATTTCGGACGCGCGGAATAAAACTTTGCTTCTACCCCATAAAAGAGCGTATGTTCTGAAGCAATACCTGGAGTAACTTTGTTCAACGCTTCTGTCATTTCGATTAAACTTTTCATCGTGTTATATGGAAGAACGAGACCTAAATCCCCTGGAACAGCTTCTTTTAACGTTGGTTCAATAAATCCTTCTTTCATTCGTTTTTCGGTTGAACGTCTTCCCTTCAAAATATCCCCATATTTTTGCACAATAATCCCACCGTTAGATAACGCATTCGCTAAACGAGAAATTTGCTGTGCATATTCGTTCGGCTGATCAAATGGCTCAGAAAATTTATGAGATACAAGAAGAGCAAAGTTTGTATTATTACTTCCTAGCTTCGGATCTTTATATGCATGGCCGTTCGCGAGCATAATACCAGAATGATTCTCGACAACAACATGCCCAGACGGATTACTACAAAACGTTCGAACTTGTGTTCCAACGGATGTGTTAAAAATAAACTTCCCTTCATACAAATGTGTATTAATTTCTTCCATTACTACGTTAGACGTTTCAACACGAACACCAATATCCACTTGATTATTGATCATTTTCAACCCGCGACGTTTCAATATGTTCGATAACCAAGCTGATCCATCACGCCCAGGAGCAATGACGACACGATTGGCATATAGCATATCTCCGTTTTTTAGTTGAACTCCTTTGACATGATTCGTGCCATCGACTGTTTCGGTTAAAATGTCGCTCACTTCGGTTTTAAACATCATATCAATATGCGTTCGTAAATATTCATATATACTCTTTAAAATTTGTAAGTTTTGTTCTGTGCCAAGATGGCGAACTTGCGCGCGCAGAAGTTTCAACCCAGCCGCATAAGCGCGTCTTTCTATTTCCTTCACTTCATCTGTTAGCGGATCAGTCAGAGACTGAGTAGCGCCATGTTTTAAATTAATTTCGTCAACATATCGGATAAGTTGTAACACAGTCGAGGCAGGTAAGTAATCCGTCATCCATCCGCCAAATTCGCTCGTAATGTTAAACTTCCCGTCTGAATAAGCCCCAGCTCCTCCAAATCCATTTGTAATGGAACAAGCAGGTAGACATCCAGCATAATCTTTTTTTCCAACTGGCGGTGGGCATTTCTCGATTTTCTTTTGCAAAATGGGACAGTTTCGCTTATAAATATCGTGTCCTTTATCAATGAGCAGCACGCGTGCACCCGGTAATTTTAACGTTAATTCATAACAAGTAAAAATCCCTGTCGGACCAGCTCCAACAACGATCACATCATAACGATTGTTCATTATTCATCCCTCACCTTTCATTTTCCGAATGTTAATATACTAAATAGGACATAAACAGTCAATAAAAAACGATCTTTTTTTAAAAAAAAACAATAAATGTTCGTGTTTGTTTTGTACAAAAAAAAGAACGGCATGTACCGTCCTTTTAAAAATAACGTTTCTTCCAAAAAACAAACGCAGTCACACTTGAAAGAACGAAAGAGATTCCTAAAGCAACTAAATACGCATATGGCTTGTCTTGATACGGAATCGGAACGTTCATTCCGTAAAAACTTGTCACCATCGTTGGAAAAGAAATAACAATCGTAATAGCAGCTAAAAATTTCATTACAATATTTAAATTGTTCGAAATGACAGAAGCGAATGCATCCATCATTCCGCTTAAAATGCTACTATACACCTCTGTCATTTCAATCGCTTGTTTATTTTCAATAATGACATCTTCTAACAACTCTTGATCGTCTTCATACATCCGTAAATAATTCAAGCGAAGCAGCCGTTCCATCACAATATTGTTCGCTTTTAATGATGTTGTAAAATAAACGAGGCTCTTTTCTAAACTAAGCAAAGAAAACAATTCTTTATTTTGCATCGATTGATGTAGCTGTTTTTCAATTTCACTCGTTTTGCGATTAATTTGTTTTAAATATCTTAAATAATACGTCGAAATCATATATAACATTTGTAAGGCAAAACGTGTTTTCATATACGTATAAAAGTTTTTTACCTTACTTTTCGTAAACTCTTCAAAAATCGGATTTTCTTGGAGGCATACAGTAATAAAGCATGTATTTGTAATAATCATTCCAATTGGAATGGTTTCATATGTTGGAATGTTCCCTTCATCGTACGTAATAATTGGGATATCGACGATAATTAATACATGATTATCTTCTTTTTCAATACGTGAACGCTCTTCATCATCGAGCGCATCTTTAATAGAATCAATCGGAATGTTCAGATGTTCTGAAATGTAGCGAATTTCACTTTCCGTTGGGGAGACGAGATTAACCCAACAGCCATTTTTCAACTCGTGAATTTCTTCTAATTTTCCTTGCTCATTAGATAAATAAATGTTCATCATGGCGTAACCCCCCTATCTTCTCTACAAAAGGGAAGCTCCGCTTTTTTGTCGTTGGAGCGTCTGTTTCGTTCGTGAGCAGTACGTCCCAGCGAAAAAAAACGAAACAACTTCCCCTATTATTGCTGGTTCTGGTTCATTTGTACTCGCCCTGCTCATAACGGAAACGTCACTCCCTTCGCTTTTACGTTCATTACGGATTAATGATACATGTTTTGCCACCATTTGTATAGTTCCTTTTTCATTTTTTCTCACAATGAGTGCGCAAAATAGAAAAATATTTCTCGTTATTTTATAATCATGTGTGAAGGATGGTGAATACAATGAACATATACATGTGTGACGAAGCATTTGCATGGTACAAAGAGGAGCTACAACTACAGCGTGGAGATTACGTTCGTTTTTTTGCTCGATACGGTGGATGTAGCACCGTACAAAAAGGTTTTTCTTTAGGAGTAAATAAGGAAAGTCCGATCGATGCTGCAGTGAAATTAGAAAAAGAAGGAATTATCTTTTTTATTGAACAAAACGATACGTGGTATTTTGATGACCATGATTTGCATATTGAGTTTGACAAAGAACGAAACGAGCCAATATTTACATATAGATAAAAGCGAGACGGCCCGCTTTTATCTTTTTTTTGCCCGTTCATACGCTTCATGCCAATCAGGAAAATATTTTCTAATTAAAACAGGTTGAAACGTTTCTTTCGCTACGCAAACATGTTTTGAAGTTGCTGTTGCTGCGATTTCATTTGTTGGCGTTAACACTTCATACCCGTAAACAACCCGAATGCCGTCATATGACTCTACCCACGTTTTAATAGTGGCTGTCTCTCCATAGCGTAAAGGCTTTTTATAAGAAATTTGCAAATCAATAACTGGAGACACAATTCCCCTTTTCTCCATATCAGCATATTGAAAACCAAGTTGTTGAATAAAATGGGCTCGTCCGATTTCTAACCAAACTAAATAGTTGGCATGGTAAACAATCCCCATTTGATCTGTTTCTGCGTAACGCACTTCAATCTCTTTTTGTGAAATTATCATTCGTTCTCACTCTCCGAAATAACAATAATTTATTTTTTTATTGTACCATACATAAGAACATGTAAACAGAGCATACAAAAAGCCGCACGTATGCGGCTTTTATCATTCATATCCTCTTTCACGAGCTCTTGCTTCATCTTTGATTTCTGCTCGCATCGCCTCAATTGCTTCTTCACGGCGATGATTTTTTTCCCTAATTTTTTCACGCTCCTCCGGACTAGCAAACGCCATCGTCTCTTCTGCTCTTTCAATATTCTCAAGCGTATTTTGTACCATGTCCTGTAATTTTTCTACATTGTCACGACGATCATCATAATTTGGCTTCATTTTATCATCCTCCTTGTAAAAGTAAAATGTACACTTTTATCGTGCACGTTTTTCTTCATGTTATACAAACTTTATTGTTTATCATAATTTCGTTATGTAAACTATATAAGGGCGAATATTCGCCCTTACTCACCCTTCGTTTGAATGACTTGTGGATGTTGACCCGATTGGTCTTGCATTTGCTTTCCTTTATTGCCACCTGCTGCTCTTGGCTTCGTACCGATATGTTGTGGTACAAATGGTTGTTGATTACTTTTTGGATTGCCCATTTTTCATCCCCCTCTCCCTTATAGTATGGCTATATTACTCTGCTTTATGAAGCCAACGTGTTTCCATTTTCTCTTCCAATTTTTCTAATGCCCTCGCATCGTTTAATAGTTGTCGTTTATTTTCCATCACGAGTTCTGCAAATGTCCGTTTTCTTATTTTCCTCATTACGTATTCACCTACTTTTTGTTTTTTTCTATCTTTTCCAAACATAATGACAAATATACAAAAAATAGCCGATTCCTCGGCTATTTCCCCCATTTCTCTACATATTGCACCATTTGTTCATACGACATCGGACCGATTTGCTTTTCACGAATGATGCCTTGTCGGTCGATAATAAACGACGTCGGAATCGGTTGAATATCATATTGCTTCATGACATGTCCATCAACATCTAGCACAACCGGAAACGTTAAACGATAATCTTTTACAAACTGATTCACTTTTTCTTTCGAATCTCTCACCATCACATTGACGGCTACAATTTCTATTTGTTTTTCATAACGCTCATAAAACGTTTGCATATCCGGCATTTCTGCGCGACAAGGTGGACACCACGTTGCCCAAAAGTTCACAATAACTGCCTTTCCACGCAATTGCGAAAGTTGAATGACTTTTCCATCAATCGTTTGCAAAGAAAAGTCCGGTGCCTTCATTCCAATATGAATACCGGTTGCGATCGTTTGTCTTTCCGTTATATGTTCCCAAAGCATGTATGCAAAAAAACTAAATAAAATAATAATAGCGAGCCACTTTTTCATCGACATACCGCCCTTCGATTTTTCATCTTAAAAAAAGGCGCATATGCGCGCCTTATCGAATATTTTTATGCTCGTTGCTCATTTTTTTTACTTCAACTTCAGCATATGAAGCAAACTCATTATTGAAGTCGTTTTTTTGTTTTGCGTTATTGTTTCGTTGCGCATTGGCATTTCCTAATTTTGTTCGTCCCATCGCTTTTCCCTCCTTTTTATACATGATGCACAAATAGTATGCGCGAATGGGACGTTTTACACTACGACGATTTGTTATTTAATTTTTGGACATATTCCTTTACCATGTCAACCGTCACATATTTTCGCTGTGGTACAATTCCATTTTTAGCTAATTCATTTATTTGTTTTGTTACTTCGTTAATGTTGTGTACAGAAAACGATTCACCGCGTTGACATAAAGAGACGGCTTCCTCAATATACGCTTCTCGTTTCGCGTCTAGCTCGATAAACGCCCGAACGAGTGCATGTTGCTTTTGTGAATGTGCTGTAATTGCTTGGTGAACTTCATTCATCATCCATTCCTCCGATCATATCGTAAATATGCTGTAATTCGTCTATTGGTGCTTTAGCCGTTAATGCGGCAAATAAACCTGTAAAATGCTCATTTAGTTGTTCACGCATATGACAATGAAGTTGCTCAATAATTATATTCCACTGTTTTGTATAATGCGCGAGCAACCGTTGTTTTTGTTCAGCTACATACGCCGCAATTGGCTCATGTAATTGTTTTTCTAGCTCTTCTTTCATGAGCCGTTTTTCATCTTTTTCAAAAAATGATTTTGCATTTTTGTACAACGAAAGCGCCTTTTTAAACACGTTGCGATCGATTTGCTCAAAAGCGATCGGGAATTGTAACGTCGGAAAACTTGAAAGATCGACTTTTGTTACAATAAGATCATGCACTTGTTTCCACTGGTTTTCTAACGCCATAAAATGAAGATCGTAACGTTTATTTATAAACGCTTCTATTCGCAAGCTAGTTGCACGCATTTCTTGCGCCAAATCAAACCCGATGGAGTATAAAAATTCATCTAAACATAATTGTAACGCCTTTTTTATATTTGTTTGTCGGTCATGCAAAACAGATGGATTAAACGACTCTTTAAACCAGTCTGACAGACGGAAAGAAATGCGCTGTTGAATATAATAAACTAACTCGTTCAGCTCTTGTTCGATTGCATGAACATCATAGTCTGTTTCATATTGTTCAATCATCTGTTCAAGCTTTTGTCGCTCTTGCTGCAAGATGTGCAACTTTTTACGTTTTATATCATCGCTTTGCTTCGCTTCTGCAATATATTCTGCTAACCGTTTTCGCGCTTGCTTCATTTGCAAACGAGCAGAAGCAATGGCTAGTGAGCCGATCTCATGATGGATAAACGGATAAAATGTTTGCTCGAACGTGCTCATTCCTGAATTCGATAACACATGATGATCGAATGTTTCCCCGTTTTTTTCTGCAAGTGCCCATTTACTCGATAATGGAAAAAGACGTGGATGGCGAATACCAAATTGCAAAAGCTGCTCTTTTACATAACGAACGACCGACTGCAATTCCTCTTCTGTATGAGCTAGGTCAGCTGCATTAATAATGAAAAACATTTTATCTAAACTAAATGTATCTTTCACGCGACCAAGCTGAATTAAAAATTCACGATCCGCTTTGGAAAACGCATGGTTATAATATGTGACAAAGAAAATCGCATCAGCATTTTTAATGTAATTAAATGCTACTCCTGTATGACGAGCATTTACAGAATCGGCTCCTGGTGTATCGACAAGAATAATATTTTCACGAGTGAGCGGACAATCATAATACAATTCAATCCATTCAACAAAACACGATTTCGTTTCATTTGCTACATATTCGTGAAATTGCTGAAATGAGATGACAAGCAATCGCCCTAGATTTTCTTTCATTTGTTCATAACCGCGCACGACAGCTTGTAAAAATGCCCAATGTACACGCTCTTTTGCATCAATAGCTTCATTACGAATAGCTTTTTTGCTTTCTTCGATCGCCTCTTGTAACGAATGAACTTGCACGCCGAAAAAGCGCAAAGAGTGTTGCAAATCGTTTAAAAGCTGTTGCTCCGTTTTTACTTGTACAACTACGGTTCCATGTGGATGCTCGTCTGTCGGCGGAACAATTTTATTTATTGTCGCCGTCGTTGGATGAGGCGAAACAGGTAAGACGTGTTCACCTATTAACGCGTTTGCAAATGAAGATTTTCCTGCACTAAACGCCCCGAATAGAGCAATTGTAAACGTCCGTTGTTGAAGTTGTTGAATTTTTTCGCCCATTTCTTTCGCTAGCTGTTTCATCCCTTCAATCGGAGCAATCATTTGGCTAATGACGCGTAGCTTTTCGATTGTTTGCTCAACCGTCTCATTTGCCATTTGCACCGTTTGAATTGGACGTTCTTCTTGCACGGCTTCCTTTTCCTGTGAAACTTCTTCTTTTTTTTGATTGCTTATTCGCATCGTAAACGTCTCGTGAATGAATGGATAAATCGCATCATCGCTTAACGGTGTTGCATGGTCAACGACTTTTTGCAATTGTTCACGCGTATGTTTACGATGATAAACAAGTTGTTTCAATTGCTCCCAACGCGCTCGCTCCTTTATCAGCTCATCTAGTTGTTGCTCATATATATTTAACCGTTGTTGCTCCTTCCCTTTTTCAATTATTTGCTCCGCGAGTTGAAGGGCCCCATCGCGATATAACCGTTTTATTTCATTCGCTATATCGTTTGTATACGTTAATACATAATCGCCTGTAACAAGCGGCTGATTTGGCTTTCGTTCAACAATCCATTGTTCTGAAAACGGAACAGTTAATTGTTGAATACGATGTAATAACTCGTGGTCATGAACGTCATATTGTTGATAAAAACGTTTCAGTAGGTCACGAACATGCCATTCTAACTGACTTTCGATTTTTTTTCGCAAATCTTCATAAAAAGCACGCAGTCGTTTCCGTCGTTCTTCCTCTGTTTTTTGCTTTGTAAACAAAAAACCAACTTTAAAATCAGGTTGACATGCTTCTAAGTAGGCACGAGCATGCTCTCTCGTTTCATAAGGCATCATATAGGCGTTATGCAACGTCGCTTCTAACTGCTGTTCAACATGCTGCTTTGCACTCAACCACGTTTTCTTTATATGATCAATCGCTTGCTCCGTTTCTTCCATTTTCTCAAGAAGCATTCTTTCATCCTCAAACGAAAGCGATTGACGAATATGTTGCTCTTCTTCCTCTTGTTGAGCGATAAGCATCTGCATATGATTATCAATCATTTGCTCGACAGCAATACGTATACTTTGCTCAAGCCGCTCCTCCTTTTCACAAAAAAGCAACTGCAACAACTGTTTTAATTCATCGAACTCATTATGTACATGCTCTTTTTGTTTCAGCGAAGTATAAAACATGCGTTCAAATGTGACTCCCCATTGCTGAAATGCCTCTGCAACAGAACGAGTAAACTGCGAAAACGGAAGCTCTTCTTCACGATGTTTATCAATTTGATTTACAACTAAGTATAACGTTTTTCCGTACTGTGACAACCGTTTTGTAAACTCAAAGTTCAATTCTGCCTGAACATGATTATAATCCATTACATAAAATATAACATCAGCTAAATGAAGGGCAGACTCTGTTGCCAAACGATGAGCATCATCTGTCGAATCAATTCCTGGTGTATCCATAAGCACAATTCCACTTGGAATTGTGTCTGTTTCATCGCTAATTTCAATCATATCAATTGTATCGCCATCTAGACAAAACGTTTTTACTTCTTCGTAATCGTAAGGAGCTGCGTATTCGATCGCTTGACCAGACTTATAATATACGCGTGCATACGGTTTCCCTGCTTTTACTTTCACAAGATTTGCACTTGTTGGAATAGGGCTAGACGGCAACAGTGAATCACCGATCAATTCATTAATTAAGCTAGACTTTCCGGCAGAAAAATGACCACAAAAAGCGATTGTAAATTCTTGATGGTACACTTTTTTAATTAATTGTTTCGTTTTATTTGCCTGCGCCATGTCACCTATCTTCATAAATTCATCATGAAGTGCAATCAGTCGATATATCCATTGTCGCAATGATTTTGTTTTTGTCATTTGCATCATTTCCCATACCTCTTTTAAAAAATCTACCTTCATTTTACTGTAGTTCACAAAAAAAATACATAAAAAATCCCCTGCTTATTAGGGGGATTTTAATAAACGTAGCGCCTGCTCCTCTACACGAATACGAACAGATAAAAGGCATGCGTTACATATTGTAAATATGACAGCTGTCCAATATGCTTGAAACATAAGCGGAATAACAAGGAATTCTAGAATAACAACGAGGTAATTCGGATGACGAAACCATCGATACGGACCTCTCTGTACCCGTTCTGCTTTTGGCAATACAATAATTTTTGTGTTCCAATACCTTCCAAGCGAAGCGATAATCCAAAGGCGGAATAACTGTAATACGACAAATATGTTAAACAAAACAGACCACAATCGTGACGGACGTTTACGAATCCCTTCTAGCAAGAGCGAAACAAAAAATAAACAATGCATACATACGATATACTTATAGTGATTTTGTCCGAATTCCTTTGCCCCTCGCTCCTTCATCCATCGTTCATTTCTTTTTGCCCAATACAATTCAACGAATCGTTGAACAATTAAAAAGAAAAATATGCTCCATTTCATACCCTATCTCCCCATTTTAACAACAAAAGTTCACAACTAAATCCTGGTCCCATCGCCATCATTAAACCGTATCCCTGTGGAGTCATCGACTGCTTTAAAAAACGTTGTAAAACAGCGAGCACAGTAACAGACGACATATTTCCGTACTGTCGTAAAATCGTGATCGCATGAGCGAGCTTGTCTTCATCGATGTGTAAACCATCTTGATACGCATCAAGCACTTTTTTACCACCTGGGTGCAAAACAAAATGTTCAATTTCGGAAAGTTTGATTCCACTTCTTCCTAAAAATAATTCTACGATTTCGCCAATTGATTGACGAATCATCGTCGGAATATGTCGAGAAAACACAACATAAAAACCTTGATCTTTTATATCCCACCCCATGACATCTTCCGTGTTACGCATAAATATCGATTGCATATCAATCACCTGAGGAACGACATTTTGTTGCAGTACATCATCCCCTACTACACACGCGCAACCTACTCCATCAGCAAATAATGATGTGCCAATAAGATTACTTTTTGATACATCATCCATTTGAAACGTTAGACTGCAAAGTTCCACAGCAAGAACAAGCACTTTCGCTTTCGGATATGCTCGACAGTAATCTACCGCCCGAGCGATGCCAGCTGCTCCACCCGCACATCCGAGCCCCCATATTGGAATGCGTTTCATGTGTACAGAAAAAGGAAGTTCATTCATTATTCTTGCCTCAATGCTCGGTGTAGCAATTCCGGTCGTTGAAATAAAAAACATCGCTTCAATGTCTTCAAAACCAATGTTTCCACGACGTAAACAGCGTTCGATCGCCTCTTTTCCATATCGAACCGCATGTTCAATATACAGCTTATTTTTCTCAGCAAACGAATGAGTTTGCATATACCAATCTAATGGTTGTACAAACGATCTTGACTGAATATGATCATGTTCAAAAATAGATAATAACCGATCAATATGTTCATAACGGTGTTGAAACATACGTTTTATGGCAACCATCACCTCGTTTTGTGAAACGCGGTAAGGAAGTTTAGCTAATTCAACTGCAACAATACTCGGCATCTATATTCCTCCTTTCGGTAAAGATAATATTTTTCCAATAAAGAAATTTTATACATGATAAATAGAAAAGCTTTCCTCTCAGCAATAGGAGGAAAGCTTTCGACGTTTTGAAAGGAGGTATGTTGTTGTGCACTTTCATTATAACGCAATTTGTTGTTTCGTCACTATGTTTTTTATATATTCGTGTTTGGATGTGTCGAAAAATGATGTCATCAAAGTGAAAAATTTGTTATGATGAAGAAAAAAGGGGGTCTTTTTTATGGCTTTAGGTGAGAAAATTACAACGATTTTAAATGGAACGATCGAATCGATTCGGTCTGTTATCCCACTACCAATGACAATTGATAAGCCTTCATTGTTTGTCCAACCTTTTACACAAACATCTATTAGTGTATTGATCGGAATGACTGGAGACTTACGTGGGCGTCTAATCATTGAAGGACATGAAACGATGTTTGGAAAAATCGGAGAAACGATGTTCGGTATGCCGTTAGAAGGTGAAATGCTTGAATCATTTACTGGTGAACTTGGGAATATGATCGCAGGAAACTTGGCCACAGTCGTATCACAAAAAGGCATTGCCATTGATATTACTCCTCCGACTGTTCTTGTTGGTCAAACAAAAATTTACGGTTTTGACAAAGCTTTTCGCGTACCGATCCACTTCGAAAGCAATGGGGAATTACAACTTATTTTAACAATTGATAATGAATAAATGAGAAGCTTGCGCTTGTAAGCTTCTTTTTTTATGCCATAGCCATCTTTTTCTAAATATTTCACACTTTTTTCACAACCTCACAAAATGCGTGTGACAAAAGTCACAGATACCCCTTATTTTTACGGTTATGATGATGGTAAAGTAACGAATGAACAATTTGTGAAACATCTGAAGAAAGCGTTTCATTTCACAAATTGTTTTGTATGATGTAAGTGTATACATTTCTATTTAAGGCTTATTTAGGAAGGAGGGGTGGAAATGAAAACTCAATTAAACACAAACACACCGAAAACAAAAGTGGAGAAAGAACCCGCATTAAAAGGAACACTTGCTTCTGTTTTGTTTTTAGGGTTTTTCCTCATTTTCACGTGGGTAAGCGTATATTTCTTGTTTTTAAATCGCTTATAGAGAGAAAGGAGACGAGACGTTATGCACATGCATAAGTATGAAAAAATTTGGCTGTTTTTCGGCATCGGTTCGTTATTCGTATTTTTAGCCGTCTTAGGAGTCGGTGCATTTGCGCAAGGAACGCAACCACCAAGCTGTTTAACAACGATCGATCCGGAAAAAGTCGATCAAACACCACCATTTGATAAACCAGGCCTTGTTAAAACGGGAGATAATGAATATCAATTGAACATCGTTGCTTCTGCATTTGCGTATACACCAAACCAAGTCGAAATTCCAAAAGGAGCAAAAGTAACGATCAATGTCGCAACGAAAGACGTGATCCACGGGTTTGAAATGGCTGGAACGAACGTAAACATGATGGTTGAACCTGGATACGTCAGTAGCTACACACAAACATTTGATAAAGTTGGAGAGTATGTAATTTTATGTAATGAATATTGCGGTGCCGGTCACCACTTAATGACGGCGAAAGTGAAGGTGGTTGAACAATGATGAACGGAACATGGAAAGTTGATGCACGTGATGGCAAATTAGCCATGGCCCATATTTATGTCGCTTTCGTTGCACTTGCGTTAGGAGGACTTGCTGGTCTATTACAAGTGCTTGTGCGCTCTGGAAAATTTGAATTGCCGTCAGGCATTAGCTATTATACGATTTTAACAACGCATGGCGTATTGCTTGGACTCGTTTTAACTACATTTTTCATTATCGGTTTCCAATTTGCTGCTGTAAGTCGTACTGCTGGAACGCTTTCTGACCGCGTACGGTTTTGGGGTTGGATCGGTTTTTGGCTCATGACAATCGGTACAGCGATTACTGCCTTTTACATTTTAATCGGTGAAGCTTCTGTTTTATATACATTTTATGCCCCACTACAAGCACATGCAGGTTTTTATATCGGTTTAACGCTTGTTGTGGTCGGTAGCTGGATTAGCGGTTTTGCTATGTTCGCTCATTATGCAAAATGGAAAAAAGCTCATCCGGGTCAAGTCAGTCCGTTGCTAACATTTATGTCTGTTGTCAACATGGTATTATGGCTCGTTTGTTCGCTCGGTGTAGCAGCGACTGTATTATTCCAGCTTATTCCTTGGTCATTAGGTTATGTCGATCGGATTAACGTGCTCGTAAGCCGAACATTGTTCTGGTATTTCGGTCACCCGCTCGTATATTTCTGGTTATTACCGGCATATATGATTTGGTATGCAATTATTCCAAAAATTATTGGTGGAAAAATGTTTTCAGATTCCCTTGCTCGTATGTCATTCATCTTATTCTTAATTTTCTCGATTCCTGTCGGTTTCCACCATCAACTTGTGGAACCTGGAATTGATCCAGCTTGGAAATACTTACAAGTTGTCTTAACGTTTATGGTCGTTATTCCATCATTAATGACTGCGTTCTCAATGTTCGCAACGTTTGAAATGTACGGTCGCTCAAAAGGAGCAACAGGATTATTCGGATGGTTACGAAAACTTCCTTGGGGTGATGCACGTTTCTTTGCGCCATTTGTCGGTATGTTGTTCTTTATCCCTGCTGGTGCTGGTGGTCTTGTCAACGCATCACACCAATTAAACCAAGTCGTCCATAATACGATTTGGGTAACTGGTCACTTCCACTTAACATTAGCGACAACAGTCGTATTGACATTCTTTGGGGGAGCTTATTGGCTTATCCCGCACTTAACAGGCCGAGTCATGACAGAAGCAATGAATCGTCTAGCAATTATTCAAACAATCGTTTGGTCCATCGGCATGATTTTCATGTCTAGTGCGATGCATTTTGCAGGGTTACTTGGTGCCCCACGCCGTTCAGCATTTTCAACATACGGCGATGCGCCACAAGCACTAGAATGGATTCCTTATCAAATCGCTCAAGCGGTTGGTGGAACGATTTTATTCATCGGTATTATTCTCGTGCTCATTATCGTAACAAACTTAGCATTTTTCGCTCCAAAAGGTGAAACAGAGTTCCCTGTTGCAGAAGTAGCTGAGCAGGCTGAACGTACACCACTTGTGTTCGAAAACTGGAAATTGTGGATCGGTATTGCGGTTGTACTCATTTTAATCGCATATACAGTTCCATTTATCGATATGATCCAAAATGCACCTCCTGGATCAAAAGGGTTTAAACTTTGGTAAAAAACCGGGCATTCGCCCGGTTTTTTTATAATCGATAAATATGTTTATATTTTTCTTCTAAGTAGTTGATTAAGTAGATTGGATTTAAACCTTCTCCAGTTACTTCATGTAAAATATCGAGCGGTTTTTTCGTTTTTCCGAATTGGTGAACATGCTTTGTAAGCCATTCTCGAATACGAACAAGTTCCCCATTTTCAAGCAACTGATGAAATGGCAGTTCTTTCTCCATCGTATGTTTAAACTGTGCCGCATACATATATCCAAGTGCATACGATGGAAAATACCCAAAACTCCCTCCAGCCCAATGCACATCTTGAAGAATTCCTTCCGCATCACGCTCTGGACGAATACCTAAATACGCTTCGTATTTTTCGTTCCAAATGTATGGTAAATCTTTCACTTCAATGGCGTCATCAAACAATGCTTTTTCCATTTCATATCGAACAATAATGTGTAAAGGATACGTCAGCTCATCAGCTTCAATACGAATAAGGGACGGTTTCGACTCATTAATCGCACGATAAAAATCGTCTAACGAAACATGCGAAAAATGCGGAGCATATTGTTGTAATAAACGATAATATCGCTTCCAAAATGAATAATGACGAGCAATAAAGTTTTCATAAAACAACGATTGGGATTCATGAATCCCCATTGACGTTCCATCGTACAACGGTGTACCTGCCAATTCTTTAGAAATATGTTGTTCGTAAAGGGCATGACCACATTCGTGAATTGTACCAAATATGGCTGTTCGGAAATCGTTTTCGTCATATTTCGTTGTAATTCGGACGTCCCCATCATTTAATGTAATAGCAAAAGGATGTACAGTTTCATCTAGCCGACCTGCATCAAAATCGTAACCTAACTCTTTTAACAGCGCCAAACTAAATGCTTTTTGCTTTTCTTTCGGAAACGGTTGAAATAGAAAGCTCGTTTCCGGTTTATGACGAGACTGGCTAATTTGCTGAACGAGCGGGACAATATGATGACGTAGTTTTGAAAACACATCATCTAATAAATCGACTGTCACGCCCGGCTCATATAAATCTAATAGCGTATTATATGGGTGTCCGTTTGTTCCCCAATATGTAATGAAACGTTTTGTAAAGTCAACAAGCTGTTTTAAATATGGTTCAAAAAGGGAAAAGTCAGATTTTGCTTTCGCTTCTTCCCATACGCTTTCCGCTTTTGATTGCAAAATAACATATTGTTTATATTCATCAGCAGGAATTTTTTTATTGCGCTCATACTCTTTTTGACATTCTGCTAACGTATAACGGGTAACAGGTGATAATTGTTCTTGTACCGACTTAGCGGAAAGTTCCGCAATATATGCGGCCATTTGTTCTGAAGTCGACATGCGAAACACTTCTTGCGACAACATCCCGATTACTTCAGAACGTTGGTCAACCCCTTTTTTCGGTGCCCCTGTGCGCAAATCCCAATACATAAGTGAAATGGCTTCTTTATATGCCATCATTTTTTTGACGTATTGGAGAAATTGCTTTTCTACTTCTTGAATACTTGTCTTCATCTTCTTCCCTCCATTCTGTATTTGTTATTCTACAATACTTACAATTATTCCTTTATTTTTGTTGTACATCTGTCGGTAATACACGTTTGATCGCCTCGATTACTTGCATCGGTTCATCATCTGTTACAAAAATACATACGATTCCTCGATCATCTCGTTGACGAATAAGGCGCCCGATTCCTTGTCGCAATCGTAAAATCATATACGGAACATCAACTTCCCAAAACGGATTGTCCGTTTCCTTTCGCTTCGCCTGAAAAACAGGGTCATTTGGAGGGTAAGGAAGCGCCCAAATAATCACGTTGCTTAATGAAGGGCCTGGAATGTCTAATCCTTCCCATAAATGTTGGGCACATAAAATCGTCTCTTCTTCATTTTGAAAGCGAGAAACAAGTTCACTAATTTCTTGATCTCCTTCAAATAAGAAAGAAAATTGTTCTTCACGCTGGGCACGAGCTTTAAATTCATTCAATTGTTCGCGCGTTGGGAACAATACGAGAGCACGCCCATTCGTTTCGCGTATTTTTTCTAAGGCATACGCGTATTTCTCTTCAAATATACGTTCGTTCTTTTCAAATATTGGCATGTAAATGGTCATTTGTTCATCGTAGTCAAACGGGGAATCGACATGAAACGATATATATTCGTCAATTCCTAGACTTTTTGCCATATAATCAAATGATTTTTCATTTGATAGTGTGGCAGACGAAAAAATAAATGGCATGCGTTTAGAAAATACTTTTTCCCGCAACACTTCCTGTACCGTTCTCGGCATAATCACAAGCGTATTGCCATCTAGCGATGATTCAAGCCATGTAATTGCATCTCGGTTGTGAATAAATAAGTGCAAGGAGTGATGAATTTGATCGAGGTACTCATCAACAACTTTTAATTGATAGTGATCAATCGTGTACGTCTCACTTTCAAAGACGAGTTCATCTCCAATTTGCTCAACTTTTGTTTGTAAATTTTGTGCAAGTTGCAAAAGAGATGGAGTAAACGTTAACTCTTGACGATTCGATCCCGGTACAGCTTTCGCATGATTCATTAATTCATCAAAAAAACGTACACTCAGTTCTAATGTATCTTCAATTAAATAAGCTAATTGTTCACGAATATCATTTTCTAATAAACGAGAAAGCAACGTCTCTAACGTCGTTTCTTTCATACGATACGTTAACGCTTTTTGCGCCGCAAACTCTAATAAATGCCCTTCGTCAAAAATGACACAGCTCGCTTCAGGCAAAAGAGGGAGCTGCCCCTCACGTTTCCGCGCTTCATACGTCCAAATATGTTCCATATAAAAATCGTGCGAACAAATAATTAAGTCCGCTGCTTTGCGATAATGATCGCGCGATAACGTTTGACCACAGCGATGACGTTTTTCGCACGCTAAACAGTCTTGAAACGGATCCCAAGCAATTTTTGACCATTGTTCATCACTTAAATGAGCATAGTCTTTTCGATCACCGTAATGATAAAACGTTTGAAGTGGAGCATGATCATGAACAAAAGGAGGCAGTTCATCAAAAATTTGCTCGTACAACTCCTCTTCTTCCGTCATTAATACTTCGTCCAATTTGTTTAAACATAAATATTGATCGGGCGATTTGGCTAATCGAACATCAATATCCATGTTTAAGACGCGCGAAATTTTCGCGATATCTCCTTCTTTTTTTACAAGCTGTTCAATTAACGTTTCATCTGCGCAAGCAATAATCGCAGGCTTTCCGATATAACGTGCATAGCAAATAGCATAAAGTAAATATACGATCGTTTTTCCTGTCCCTACACCCGCCTCGGCGAACATCACTTTTTTCTCTTTAAATGCTCGCTCAAGTTGAAATGCCATAAAAATTTGTTCATCGCGTAATTCAAACCCTGCTTCAGGTAAAATATCGTAAAAAACGTCCCCAATCCATTCATTCAATTTATCAAAAAAGTTTTCATTTTTGTTTAATGTAAACGGATATTTGCTCATATTTTTTAGCCCCTCCATCAATTTAAACGAAGTACACAAACATTAATTATCGATCAAAAAAAGAAAGAAGTCAATGAAGTTGAAAAGAAAAAGCTGTCAGCGAGACAGCTTTTCGTATGAACGTGGCGGACGAGGTCCCCAAAACTGATAATATTGCGTTTCGATGAAGCCGTTGAACAATTTTCGTCGTTTTGTTGCACGTCTACCATACAATTGCTCAAATTGACGGTGAGAAGTTAACATATAGATCGACCACGTATCGAGAGCTGCAAATGTTTTTCCCATTTCTCGATACAATTGTTCCACTTCTTCTTTTTCTCCTAATCGCTCACTATAAGGCGGATTGCCGACGATGACACCGTATTCGTCTTTCGTCCGAAAATCTTTTACTTGCATTTGTTTAAATGTAATTAAATCTGCTAACCCAGCTTCTTGGGCATTTATTTTCGCTATATCGACCATGCGATGATCAATATCAAATCCGACAATATGCAACGGTTGGTCATAACGCGCTACATCTTCCGCCTCTTCTCTTGCTTCGTCCCATAAGCGAGATGGGATCCAATTCCACTTCTCACATACAAACTCGCGATTAAATCCCGGCGCGATATTTTGTCCAATTAACGCTGCTTCAATTGCGATCGTTCCTGATCCACAAAATGGATCAACAAACGGACGATCTGGCGTCCAATTCGTTAATTGAACGAGCGCTGCTGCTAATGTTTCCTTTAATGGTGCTTCCCCTTGTTTGACGCGATATCCTCTTTTATGCAATCCTGCTCCACTCGTATCGATCGTCAATGTAGCGATATCTTTATGTAAAGCTACTTCAATACGAAATAACGCGCCTGTTTCCTCAAACCAAGAAATGCGATAATGTTGTTTTAAATGTTCAACAATCGCTTTTTTTACGATTGCTTGACAATCAGATACGCTAAACAATTTTGATTTGACGGATTTTCCGACAACGGGGAATTGGGCATCGATCGGCAAAAATTGCGCCCATGGTAACGCTTTTGTTTGTTCAAACAACTCATCAAACGTTGTCGCCGGAAATTCACCTACTTTGATTTTTACACGATCGGCTGTGCGAAGCCATAAGTTCGTGCGACAAATCGCCCGCTCATCTGCAACAAATGTCACTTTCCCATTTTCTACTTCACAGTCATAGCCGAGCGCGCGCACTTCGTCTGCAACGATCGCTTCAAGTCCCATCGCCGCAGTAGCAATGAATGTCATTTGTCCCATATGTTTTCACCTTTCATTCATGTATAGCATCCCATTCCTGAATAAATAGTTGCACTTCATCTATTTGCATCGGCTTGGCGATGTAATATCCTTGTGCCATATCACATTGCTGTTGGCTTAAAAACTCATATTGTTGCCCCGTCTCGACCCCTTCTGCGACAACAGATAAATGTAAATGATGCGCCATCATAATAATCGTTGATACGATCGTTGCATCATCGCTATATAAAGATAGGCGACGAATAAACGATTGATCAATTTTTAAAATGTCGATTGGAAAGCGATGCAAATAACTTAATGAAGAAAAACCTGTCCCAAAGTCATCAATGGCTAGTTTAAAGCCGCATTGTTTCAGCTGTACGAGTTTTTGAACAGACTCTTCAGCATTTGGCATAATCGTACTTTCCGTCAGTTCTAATTTAAAAAAGCGTGTATGCACATGGTTTTCTTTCACAATTGTCGATAATTGCTCGACGAAATCGTCTTGTTGGAAATGTACGGAAGAAATATTTACTCCTATTTTCATATGTGGGGCGAATTGATGGATCGCCTTTATATGTATGCACGCTTGTTCAAATAGCCACTTCGTCATCGGAACAATAAGCCCCGTTTCTTCTGCAAGTGGAATAAATTGCGCTGGCGAAACGAATCCGATGTTTGGTTGCTTCCAACGCATTAACGCCTCAAGCGCTTCAATTTTTTTCGTCTTCATATTCACGATCGGCTGATAACAAATGAATAACTCATTTCGTTCCAACGCTTTTCGTAAATAATTTTCTAACGTCACAACTTCGCTTTGATAATCCAATTTAGCGGTATATAACTCAAAGCGATTTCGTCCGCTTTCTTTCGCTTTTTGCATTGCACGATCCGCTCGACGTAACAACGTCTCTCCATCATCTCCATCGTTTGGGTATATACTGATCCCAATGCTTGCTGAAATGTATACGTCTTTTCCATTCAGCATAAATGGAACTTGAAGTGCCTCAATCATTTGTTCTGCTATTGTTATTGCTTCTTGCCCATCTTTTAGTTTAGGCAAAATGACGACAAATTCGTCCCCACCAATGCGTGCAAGCGTATCTTTCGTGCGCAATAACTTTTTTAAACGATTAGCCACTTTTTTTAATAGGATGTCTCCGCTATAATGACCGAGTTCATCATTAATATACTTAAATCGATCTAAATCGAAAAGCAAAATGGCTAATTGCTGATTGTAACGCCGAACTACATCAAGTAAATGTTGCAGACGTTTCATAAATAATTGGCGATTTGGAACGTTTGTTAATAAATCATAATTGGATAACCGTGCTAATTGCTCCATCGTTCGTTTATGTTGCGTCACATCTGAAAAAATCGCAACATAATGCGTTGGAACTCCCGTAGCGTCATAGACTGCTTTAATCGTTAGCCATTCAACAAACAGTTCGCCGTTTTTTCGTTTATTCCAAATTTCTCCTTTCCAAACTCCATGATTGCGCAACGTCTGCCACATGTTTTCATAAAACTTCCGATCATGTAAACCGGAACGGAGAATGTTCGGTTTTTTTCCTAACACCTCTTCTTGTGTATAACCCGTCACTGTTTCAAACGCCGGATTCGCTAATAAAATACGCCCTTGCCCATCCGTGACAATCATTCCTTCATCTGCTTCTTGAATAATCGTATGAGCGATAGATAAAAATGTATCTGTTTCAAACAAAGATGACAACTTTTTGTTCACATCAGACTCTCCCCTCATATTTCCCCCAAAAAACAAAAACTCCCCTAGCGTGATGCAGGAGAGTCATGCCATGAACCATGTTCTGTAAGCCATGTTCTGTTCCGTCGTACTGCAAACGGCTTGCGCCTCGTACTTCGGCGGTAATCATCTATCTACAGGCTTATGCCTGTCCTTCTCTCCGTTCACTTCCTTCGAGAAGGTGCCCCTACCATTATTTGGGTTTCTCGCTCGTGGGGTTTACCGCGTTCCACTCTTGCCGTTTCCAGCAAGACTACGTCACTGTGGCACTTTAAAGGTAATCGAGCCATATCCGTTGCGGACGTAGGCTCTTTCCCTGCCGTCAGCCCAGCTTATTGCCAGACTGCCCTAGCTTATGTATTCGCTAGGCACGAACACTACGGGCATCTCAGCACCGTGCGAGCATGGACTTTCCTCTACGATGCATACGCATCGCAGCGATTACCCGAACATGATTCATGTAAGCATATGATAGTATATCCGAAACGATGCGCCAAATCAATAGAAAAAGTTGGAATATTCATTCGTAAAGTTTGCTACCAAAAACATGTTTTTCTAAATTAGAAAGACGTTGCAAAATATCGAAGTTCGTCGTTCCCGATTGAGATGGCTGACGTTTTTGCGCCTCCTGCAATTGGCTTTTTAGGCGTGTATTTTCTTGTTGTAATTGTTCAATCATTTGATGAAATGTTTCATAGTCTTTAATAATTAAATCGAGAAAGCGATCCACTTCATCTTGATTATATCCACGCATGCTTATTTTAAACTCTTTTTCGAGAATGTCTTTTGCTGTTAAGTTGATGCGATCCGAAAGCACGTTTGCTCACCTCAATTATCCATGTCTACACCTATTCTTTCAAAAAAAGCAGTCGTTGTCAATTTTTCATTTTCACAAACTTCGTCTTTTTTTCGACAAAAAACCGAAGGCGAATTGCCTTCGGTTAAAATGGTCGTGGGAACGGACCAGGCCCTGGACAAACAACATGTTGGTGTGATACATCGTTCACAACAGATTGTGTATGCGGAAAATAATGTTGATGTTGGAACACATGATGGTTCACATACGTCGTATGTGACGGATGAATGTGCGGCACAATCGTTGTTTGCACTTGATGTTGTGTACAACATTTTGTTGGATGAACGATCGGCGGCATCATATTCGGACGACAATGCATATTTCATACCCCTTTCGCATTAAAGTTTGTTACACTTCTAGCGTATGTACGAAGGGGGATACATGTACTAATGGAAATACCTATTTTACATGAACGTATAAATATTATGTTTCATATTCGCAAAAATAACGACGGTAGCCCCAATTAAAACGAAAAATAAATATAAAATTTTTTTGCTCATCGCTTCTCTCTCCGCAATTCATATTGTTCACAAATATACATTCTACTTCATTCTTTTTCATTCGACAAGAAGGGAAAACTTTGTCATTTTTTGCGCTTTCCTCGGAAATAACATAAAAATTTTCCTTCTTATTTTTGTTGCACATGATATAATATTCTAGGGGATTTTTAATAAATAATGGAGGGAATACGATGTCAAAATGTCCATTTCACACCCTTTTTAATGAAGCTGGAGCGATTCAACTGTTTCGAAAAAAGCATCAAAAAGAAAAAGAAGATGCGACTCTTCATCTTTCTACACCTTCACATGTAACAACATATTATCGCCAACTTCTTTCAAGCGATCGAAAACAGCAAGTCACTTTCGTCGGGCTGACAGAAGAAGATGTACAACAACTCGCTGCGATTCGCCCACTTTTTGCTAAACATGTCGAACGAATTGTCAATGCATTTTACGATCAAGTTGGACAGATGCCCCATTTAAGAAACATTATTGACAATCATTCAACGATCGATCGCTTAAAACAAACATTGCGCGCTTATTTAATGGATATGGTATCTGGAGAAATTGGCGAACAGTACGTGATTCGTCGAAAAGTAATCGGCAACGTTCATAACCGCATCGGATTATTCCCAGAATGGTATTTAGGCGCTTATACCATTATTCAAAATGAAGTGCTCCGCATATTAATGGAAGAGTTGCCTCCAACAGAAGCAACGAACGTATATCGTTCGTTCGCTAAACTTTGTTCATTGGATATGCAAATCGCTATTGAAACATATATTGAGGCGTATACGTCTTCGATGATGAAATTAAACGAAATTGCAGAGTTACAACATCGGTTAACAGAATCATCTACAACACTTGCGTCAAGCGCAGAAGAAACGACTGCTTCCATTTTTGAAGTACAAAAAAACGTGCAAGATATGTTACATGAGGTGACAAACATCCAACATCAGTCCGTACAAATGACTGAACGGGTGGAAAAAGGAAAAGAAGATGTGAAGCAAACGTTAACAAAATTAGATGGTGTCGCGAAACTAATTGAAGGAACAAAGTCGTTGACGAATGAGCTAACAGATAGCTCGCGGAAAATCGGGGAAATCGTCAATGCGATTCGTAGCATTTCAAATCAAACAAACATTTTATCGTTAAATGCAAATATTGAAGCAGCGCGTGCTGGTGAACACGGAAAAGGATTTGCGGTCGTCGCAAATGAAGTACGAAAGCTCGCGGCACAAACCGAGCAATCGCTTGATTACATTCAAAATCATATTGATGTCGTACAACAAACGATTCGAAAGTTTGAACATGCGTTTCAACAAATTGTCGAGGAAACGCGCGCATTCCGGCAAGCAAATGAAAGCATTGTTCATATTTTTGATCAGTCCGTTACCGATGTGAAATCAACAAGTAAAAAAATTGATCAGTTTACTTCACTTATTACACAGTTTCATCAAATGTTTGATGAAATTTCATCAGCCGCATCACAAATTGCTGAAATGGCCGAACAGTTGAACGACTTAAATCAAGAGTTGACAGAAAAATTCAATTCGTAATGGTTAAACGGAGGAAAGATGACGATGAAACACCCACGGCTGAAATACGAGCAACGAACGTTTGCGCATATAGATGAAATGGCAGAAACATTACTTCACGAAGCAAATGAGCAACTTGTACGAATCGATATGGGACTTCTTCCAAACGACGTACCATCACGAAATTATGCAAAGTTTCGTCTCATGCATTTACAACGTTCATTTGGAGAACATATCCCTATTTCGTTTCGTTCAACGTATAATTCTTTATGGAGTCAATTGTACCGCCTCGAGCATCAAGGGGATTATAAACATCCATATATTCAACAACTTTTTATTCAGTTAAAAAACAATGATTCAAGCTCAACTAAATGAAACAAATTATAGCACGATGATCTCAGCGATGCTCGAGCAATTAGATCGTTGTATCCAGCTAGACGACATGCAAAAATATACAGTACAACTCGTATTATGGGAGCTTGTTTCAAATGTTATTCGTCACTCTACAAAAAAAGACGCAGACGTATATATCAGTTGGTCAGATGAAACGGTCGTCATTGAAGTAATCGATCAAGGTGATGGGTTTGAATGGGAAAAACAACTAAACAACCTCCCTCCTCATTTCACACAACAAGAAGGGGGACGCGGACTTTTTCTCATTCAACAACTCGCCTCGCATTTTTCATTTGACGAAAAAGGAAAGCGTGCAATCGTTATGATTGCACGAAAAAAGGGGGAGAAATATGATTGACATTGTAACATATCATGACAAAATCGTTGTCTCTTTTCAACAAGATATTAACTTTGAAACATCGCGTATCATGGAAGAAATGATTCAATCACAGTCGTGGGATACATCTCTTTTACAAATTGACTTATCTGCTGTTCGGTTTATTGATAGCTCTGGTGTTCGGTTGCTTATTAGCTGGCTGTATCCATTAAAAGATCGAATGCGAATCGAAATGACGGGTGTTTCAGCACCTATTAAGCATATATTATCGATTTGTCAATTGGATCAAATGGTAGACGTAAAATAGCGATCTGTTCACAGATCGCTATTTTACATGAATGGAAACAAACGTAATATCGTCATTTCCTTTCGCATATTGTGCTTGTTCATTGATCTTCTCTGCCATTTGATCAAACGAATGAGCCATTTGCATTGTATGTGCAAGTTGATTAGCACATTCTTCACCTAACACTTCTATTAGCCCATCTGTGTAGAGAATAAGGTACGCTTCATGTTGAAAAGAAATCGTCCCTTTTTTATATGGGGCATTTGGTACAATACCGATTGGAATGCCTCCTTCTTTTAAAAACTTCATTTTTTGATCGGTCATGAATATTCCCGAAGGATGTCCTGCATTCACATATTCTATCACTTTTGTTTTCACATCAATCGTTCCGTAAAAAGCTGTAAAATAATATTTCGTTTCCTTTCCAAACAATTGAAAAGCATGTCGATTTAATTCATGCACAACCGCAAGCGGTTCAGTCACTTTCGTCATTAATCCGTGTAATAGCGAACGAATCGACATAGCAACGAGCGCAGATGCAACGCCATGCCCCATGACATCAATTACGATAAAAGCATACATATGGGGGCGAACTTGCTGCCAAAAATACAAATCGCCAGACAGTTGTGAGGACGGAATATACGTCCCAACAAAATGAATATGTTCATTATTCATTCGTTCAGGGAGCAAACCTTCTTGAACGAGCCGAGCTAAGTGTAGATCTTCGTTCATCTTTTTTTGCATCGCCCACATATGTCGATAACTTTCCATATATGCTTCGTTCGTTCGTTTCAGTTGATCCATCGTTTCTTTTTGGCGATACGCCAATTGAACACGAGCAATCAGTTCAACCATGGTAAACGGCTTGCGAATGTAGTCAAATGCCCCGGCTGCAAACGCTTCTTCTAATTTTTGTTCCTCATCATAACCGGTGACCATTAATACAGGAACATGTTGTAATTGCTCATGTTGTTTAAAGCGCCGACACCATTCAATACCGTCTGTTTTCGGCATACAAATATCCATTAAAATGACATCTACATGTTGCGATAAAATATATGCGTATGCTTCATCTGCATCCTCAAACGGATAAATTGAAATATTTTCAATATGTTCAAGCATTGCTTCAATCATTTCTAATGTTGGTCTATAATCATCAATAACTACTACTTTCATCTTCCGTCGCCCTTTTCGTTATGTTTTTTATATTTTATTTATACACGTCACAAAGTCGAAAAGGCTAGCTAAAGATGAAAGTTTTGCAAACTTTTTATTTTCCACGAAAATGCGGACGACGCTTTTCTAAAAAGGCACGAATGCCTTCCGCATGATCTTCTGTTTTTCGCATTTCTGCTTGATATGCTGTCTCCATTTGCAACGTTTTCAACAATTGTTCTTCGCTTAAATGAGCGTACAACTGCTTCGTTGCAATCATCGCAACAATCGGTTTAGCCAACCATTCATTCACTTTTTGTTGAATCGTCTGTTCATCGCCAATTCCATCAATGAGTCCCACTTCATATGCCTCTTGTGCACTCATCACCTTTCCTTCCCATATTACTTGTTTTGATTTTACTTCTCCAATTTTCCGTTTTAAAAAGAAATGGCCACCGCCATCTGGGATTAATCCAATGCCGATAAAATTCATTGCAACACGTGCTTGTTCGTTTGCAATAACATGATCGCAAGCGAGCGCTAAGCTAAGTCCTAATCCTGCAGCAGCGCCATGCACGTAACTGATCGTTAGTTTCGGCAATTGATATAGTGTGAGAGCAATATGTTTAATCGTTTCCATTACTTCTATGAATGAATGCTCATTCGTTGATTGCAACATCGTTTTAATGTCTCCCCCTGCACAAAATCCCTTTCCTCGCCCACGAATGACGACAATATCTGCCTCGCTTCTTTCCACTTCTTTTAACGCTTGTAGCAACTCTGCTAACATTTGTTCGTTTAAAGCGTTCAACGCATCCGGACGATTCAATTCAATTGTTGCGACTCGTTCTTTATATGACAATACGATATGTTCCATTTTTCCCCATCTCCCTCTTTTATCTGTTCGTTTTTCTCTTTCGACACATATGAAGAAAATCCTGCATCAAAAATATAAACATTAGTAATAAAAAAGACGACATTAACTGCCGCCTTTTTGTTTTGCATCCATCACCATCTCATATAGCTGCTTTGTTTGTTCCCGAATTTGTTCGGCACGGCAAATGGCCGAAATGACAGCGATTCCGTCTGCCCCCGCCTCAATGACTTGTTTTGCTGTTTGTTGTGTAATCCCACCGATTGCCACAAGCGGAACGTGTTTTTCATGTGCGCGAATGTGCTTAATCATTGCCAATCCACATGCTTGTTTTGCATCTTTTTTTGAAACAGTTGGGAAAATCGGACCTAAGCCAACATAATCGGCACGAGCAGAAAGCGCTTGTTTCACTTCATTCAAGTTGTGCACAGATACCCCTAAATAGCGATCCCCTATTCGATCACGAACACGTTCAGCTGCCTCGTCTTCTTGTCCGACATGAACCCCATCTGCCTGTAAGGTAAGCGCTAAATCAACATCATCATTTACAATAAAAGGAATGTTGTGAGCAAGACATCGCTCAAACAATTTCTCAGCTAAGCGATATTTTTCAACTCCTGTAAGTGCCCCTTTTCCTTTTTCCCGAAACTGAAACATCGTAATGCCACCTTCGATCGCTTCATCAAGCACAGCGAGTGGATCTTTCGTACAATCGACACTCCCCATCACAAAATATAAAGATAGCTTTTGCTTCATCATTTTATTCCCCTCGAATGTGTGCGTATTCATCTACTTCTTCTGCGCTCGTTTCGTATAAAGCATTCAGAAATGCAAGCTGAAAAGAACCAGGTGCTTGCGTTTGTTTGGCTGCTTTTTCAGCCGCTATACCGTAATAAACGAGCGCAGCGACGGATGATTCTACGATGTTTTCTCCTACACTAGCAAATGCGCCTAATACCGCACTTAATAAGCAACCTGTTCCCGTTACTTTCGTCAACATCGCATCGCCGTTTGAAACGATCGTTACGTGTTCTCCATCTGTCACTATATCATTTTCCCCAGTTACAACGACTACACAGTGAAACATACGTGCTACTTTTTTTGCGACGTGCATGAGATCACCTTGAACGTCCCCTGCATCTACCCCTTTTGTACGTACTTGTTCTCCAGCAACGCTTGCGATTTCTGATGCATTTCCGCGCAAAATAGAAATGTTTACTTCATTTAATATACGTCTTGCTGTTTCCGTGCGATACGCTGTCGCTCCCGCCCCAACGGGATCAAAAACAACAGGAATGTTTGCTTCATTTGCCGCTTTTCCAGCAATCAACATCGCTTCTACATCTGTTTCATTTAATGTGCCGATATTCAATACAAGCGCACGTGCCAAGCGCGCCATATCAGCTACTTCTTCTTTGGCATACGCCATGACAGGAGATGCACCTATCGCAAGTAAACCGTTAGCAACAAAATTGGTCACCACCACATTTGTCATATTATGTACAAGCGGTGACTCCTTTCTAACGCGTGTTAACCATTGTCCAACATTCATCGTTCATTCCCCCCTATAAAAAATAAAAACTAGTCGGAAAGAATCGACTAGTTTACATTGCCAAAACATAGCCTACTTCCCTCCGCTGGTACAAACCAGATCAGGTTCAAAGGGTTGGAAAACTGATTGCGCGTTTTCCTCTCAGCCATCGCCATCCGGCACCCCTAGTAGTGTGATTCATTTAATTTTCTTTCATTTTAATACATTTTTTCTCATTATTCAATATAGAACATTGTCAATTTTCGTTCACATTTTTGTATAGAAGTGTGATATGTATCACTTACGTCACACATATTTTCCCCTATTGTTAAAGTGTTAATAAGAAGAGGAGGGGTTATGATGTTTTGTCATCAATGTGAACAAACACCAACAGGGGGATGTACAGTTGTCGGCGTTTGCGGGAAGGATGAAACGATTGCAAGCTTGCAAGATACTATTGTGTTTGCGTTAAAAGGAATTGCAGCATATCGCACACATGCTCATCAACTCGGATACACAGATCCATTCGTCGACACAACAACACACGAAGCGTTATATATGACGTTAACAAATTCTAACTTTAACGTACAAGAGCATTTAGATATGGCAATGAAAGTTGGTAGAGCTGCCATTCGAGTCATGGAACTACTTGATCGGGCACATACGGAACGGCTTGGCATTCCTCAGCCCGTCCGAGTCACACAAAATAAAATTGAAGGAAAATGTATTCTTGTAACAGGACATAATTTATTTGCTCTCGAACAGCTATTAAAACAAACGGAAGGAAAAGGAATTAATATTTATACACACTCAGAAATGCTTCCAGCACACGGTTACCCACAATTAAAAAAATACAAACATCTAAAAGGAAATGTCGGAAAAGCATGGTATGATCAACGTCGCTTATTTGAAAAGTTTCCTGGTGCCATTTTAGCGACAACAAACTGTGTCATGCCAATTAAAGGTTCGTACGCTGATCGCATGTTTTCATACGATGTGGCAGGATTAGAACATGTACAAAAAATTGAAAATGACGATTTCACACCGTTAATTGAAAAAGCATTACAACTTCCAGAAGCAAATATCGAATCAGAAGAAACATTAGTGACCGGTTTCCATCACGAAACAGTCATTCAAATTGCACCTGAAATTATTCAAGCTGTAAAGGAAGGAAAAATTCAACGCTTTTTCGTTATTGCAGGATGTGATGCTCCTGGAAAAGGTGGTGAATATTATCGCTCATTAGCAACATCTTTACCAGAAAACACTGTCATTTTAACGACATCTTGTGGAAAATTCCGCTTTAACGATGTGGATTATGGTGTTGTTCCTGGTACAAACATTCCGCGATATATTGACTTAGGACAATGCAATAACTCGATTTCAACAGTAAAAATTGCGATGGCGCTTGCAGAAGCGTTTGGCTGTGAAGTGAATGAACTGCCTGTTAGCATCGTCCTTTCGTGGTTTGAACAAAAAGCGGTTGCCATCTTACTCGGATTGTTTAGTTTAGGCATTCAAGACATTCGAATTGGACCGAAAGCACCACACTTCATTTCAGAAGGTGTGTTACGCGTCCTACAGGATATGTTCGGTCTCAAACTTATCGGTGACGTAGAAGAAGATATGCAAGCCATGTTAGCACATTAAAAGGGCTGTTTCATCCAGCCCTTTTCATATTTACGAAGCTTGATCTAACCATACACTCATATTAAATCCTTCTTCTGTGACATATCCATCCACACTCCAAATGCGCTTTTTCTCTTTTTTTGCTTCCTCTTGTGCTTTATACAATCTTTTTGCATATTTTGTATCCGGTTCAAAAACATAAGCAACGCGTGCAAGCCCTTCTTGTACAATTTTTTCTTGATACAAAGTTCCATCCTCCAACCATATGTACGCAAGCAATCGACCGTAACGATCATACGGCTGTTCTTTCGCACTTAATTCGACCGTCACTTTTTTGTGAAGAAGAACGTCTTTAGCCATTTGTTTTGCTTCTTCACCATACGCCTGTTTTTCGCGATACGTTTCGGGCGTGTCAATGTTTAACAGACGAACGGTTACCATCTCGCCATCTTTTTTTACTTTGACTGTATCTCCATCAACAACGTATTGTACTGTCGTAACAAACGTCGTTCCTTTATTTTGCTGTACACAGCCGTGAATAAGGAAAATGAATACAAAAAGAACAAACCATTTTTTCATCCTCGTATCATCTCACCTTCAAGGTGCGAAATATTTGACTCACATTCCAACATCCACTTTTCTCCATCGAACGAAACAATTGTCACACTCGTACCATATACGCGACTATTTTCCCATAACTGTGCGAGCGTTTGCTGTTTCCAATATACAAGAAGCGTACGAATAACGACACCATGTGTCACGACGAGAACATGACCTTCTGAATGAGTGTGAGCAATATGATGAATGGCAGCTACAGCTCGCCGTTGCACATCAAGAAATGTTTCTCCAACAGTCGGATTGTACGCATGTGGTTCATAATAAAAATGATGATGATTTCGCTCGTCTGTTTGAGCAATTTCGGCAATCGTTTTCCCTTCCCAATTCCCTAAATGAATTTCACGTAATCGCTCATCAAAATAAGTTGGTATGTCACGTTGTCCTAAAACAATTTGAGCCGTTTCTTTTGTTCGATCGCTCGGGCTACAATACAGAGCCGTAAACGGAACTGTACGAAAGCGTTCCTGTAAAAGTGACGCATGTTTTCTTCCTGTTGCGGTTAAAGATGAATCTTTCCATCCTTGCATACGTTGTTGAGCATTCCACTCTGTTTCTGCATGGCGAATGACGTATAATTTTAACATGTTACATTCCCCCTCCAAACGAAAAAAGTAAGCTATGTTCGCTTACTTTTTCAGTATGCCATATGTTGTGAAAGTTGTGCAAAAAATATAGATTCTAGCGATTGCCCATCTTGACAAAGTGTAGAAACCGAATCATATACGAGCATTTGTCCTTGATGAATAAACGCAACAGTATCTGCGATTTCTTCCACGATCGACAACATATGTGTCGAAAAAATAACAGCTTTCCCCTTTTCTTTTTCCTTGCGAATAAGGCGTTTAAATTCCCATACCCAGTACGGATCTAAGCCATTCGTTGGCTCGTCTAAAATAAGCAATGGGGCGTCCGCTAAAAGCGCTTGCGCAAAGGCAAGGCGTTGTTGCATTCCTTTTGAATATGTCTTGACTTGCTTATGTTGATCATTCGTCAATCCAACAAGCTGTAAACATTGTTCGACACGCTCAGCTGTTGCTCCTTGCCATCGTCCAAACAAAGATAATACTTCGTAACCGGTTAAAAGCGGAGGAAATTGCAAATGATCAGGCATAAAAGAAAACCAATGTTTATCGTCTTTTTGAACTTGCTTTCCGTTTACACATATGTCTCCTTTTGTTGGAGTGAGCTGTCCAATTAACATTTTAATAATTGTACTTTTCCCTGCACCGTTACCACCGCATAACGCCAAACATTGTCCCGATTGAAGAGAAAATGAAATGTTTTCTACTTTGTTTTGCTCATTATATATTTTCGTTAATTGTCTCACCTCAAGCATGTCGTTTCCCTCGTTTCATCCATACGTTCGCTAAAAATAATGGCACAATGATCCATACGCACGCGATCGCCAAAAAGACTAGTTGTCCACTTGCACTTTCTGCCCATTTCGACCATTCATATAGCTGTGGGCCAAATAGAGCGCTACTTTTCATCGCCGTTATCGTCCAAACACGCACAAGCTCAACGGGATTAAACATAACGGATAACCCGAATAGGAAGATGGTAAACTGTTTTGGCACAAGCGATAATAATGCTAATGTGAGAAATTCATAAAATAAAACGAAAAATGCCCAAATAAACAAGCTGACACCGAGTGCTTGTAAACGATTAGAAGCAACAAGTCCAATGAATAAAGCGATGGCTAAAAAAATGCTCGTTAATACGATCGTCAATGCAAACGAAAGGAAAAAAAATGTCGACCACGTTCCTCCTGTTGTAAAAAGGACAACACTTGCACTTCCATATCCGAAAGCAATCACTGTCCATAATGATATACAACTACCGACATATAATCCGAACGTTAACGAACGAGGGGAGATCGGATATGTTAATATAAGTGATAACCGACCGTCTTCTTTCTCCCCTGCAATAAACAAACTACCTGCTAATAAGGAGACAAGTGGAACAAGTAAAAGAGACAAGTTTAATAAAGCTGCCGTCGAACGTGTAAATACTCCTGCTGTCTCGTGCCCGCTACTCGCGATCACAGTTGATGATAAAACAGCAAATATAATGGCGAAGCTCATTAGCCATTTGCTACGAATCATCATCATCCATTGGTACTTCATCGCTGTATTCATTGTTCAAATCCCCACCGATGTTGTTTTAGTTGCTCATACGTCCATAACTGCCCTTCCCCTTCTTGTTCCATATACGCTTTCGCATGTTGCTCATTCGCAAATGAAACGACGCCATAGTTCATCGGCGTCCAATAATTTGGATGATAAGCATAGACCGCTTTCTCGAGCTCAATCCATTCACCGTTTGTTACATCACGAACATATAGCTTAGCTATGTCGTCGTTGTTTTGCTTATTCATCCATTCCATCATGCAGCCGATATCATCAAATTTTTGCACCGTTCCATCTTTTAAAATCGCTTCTGTCGCATATTGCTCTGCTGCCATACTCATATTGCAAACTACACATACATCAATATCTGGATTAATGTCTTCGGGTTCATACGTTTTCTCTCCACTACATGCGGCAAGAAAACATGCAAATAAAAGACTAGCAATTTTTTTCATGTTTCATTCCCCTTCCATATGCAAACATCAACAAACTGCTTACTAATAAGATGCTTCCAAACAACAATAGTCGCCATGATCGTTCGTTTGTTGTACTTTTCTTGTGACTGATTTCCGTAAGCGGAAAACGATCTTCTCCTTGTGCCTGTGCTTGTGTAAAAAATGACTCCGTCGTATTTAGAAGTGCTAGTGCAGGACTTTGAAAATAAAATTGCACACTCGGCCATTGTCGTAACAGTCGACTATACATGGAACGAATACGATGTGGGGCATCCCCAATTCCATCATCGTTCAAGTCGTAAAACCGATAACTATCCCAATAGTTCCCTTTTTCCCCATCATCAAATGAAATAGCAGTCCCTTGAATGAGCGCGTCTTCCATATTTCCTAAAAATTTATTTTCAACAACAATCGTGTCATGATTTTGATATAAACTATGCAGAGCACGATAATTTCCAATGAATTCATTTGCTTTTATGGCACAATGACGTGCATGTTGTAATGATAACGCTGTGCTATTATAAAGTAACCTATTTTGATGCATCAAAACATGTTCACTATCATAAATAAGCGCTCCGTAGCCACGGTAATCTAATTGTTTGGCAATCGTATTTTGTTCGATCATAAATCGTTTTGACATCATCATCATAATTCCATTAATATTTTCCATCAGCACGTTCTCTTTTGTTATTCCATCCTCAGCATACATAAAATGAATGGCATAGCGTGCATTTGTTACTTTATTTTTCTCGATCGTCGTATGTTCAGCTCCATCCAAATACACACCATCTTGTACACGCGAAATATCATTTTGACTTACAACGACATGTTTTGTTTTCAATAAGTGAATGCCGTTGCCCCGTTGAGCAAAGTGAACATCCCTGCCACGAATAACATTGTTGATGAGATGAATATTTGTTCCTTTTTCGACGTAAACACCGTAATGGACATCTTCGATATGTACATTTTTTAACGTGACATGTGCGCTTTCTTTAATTTGTATACCTGCTCCTTTTCCGTACGCACTTCTATGAATCGTGAGCCCTTCTATATAAACATGAGGCGCACGAATCGTTATGACATATTCACTTCCATTCCCATCAACTACCGCTCCGGGCTCAGCAATCAAATGAATCGGCTTATGAATAATAATCGGACCTTCATATACTCCTCGTTTGACGACTAATACATCGCCGGCATGCGCTTCATCAATGGCCTGTTGCAACTGTTTATGTCCTTCCATCGTTTGTCCATATACAGTTTTTGTAAACAACAGCGTGACGATTGGTATAAGCCAAAAAAATAAACTACGCATATACATTCATTCCTTGTTCGTATCATTTATACATCTACACTAATGTAAATTTGTGAAGAAAAAAGAAAATATATGTGAACAAAACGTGAAAAGAGGCACTAATGAAGCGCCTCTTTCGATTGATTATGTTGTTCGAGCCATTGTAGTAACTTTTCCGCTTCTAACGATTGACTAAAGTAAAACCCTTGCGCAAAATCACAATCCATCTTTTGCAACAAAGATACTTGATCGTCACGTTCTACTCCTTCGGCAAGTACTTGTAAATCTAAACTTTTCGCTAAATGAATAATCGTATCAACGATCGTAGCATCTTTTGAATTATCCGTGATGTCACGAATGAATGAGCGGTCGATTTTTAATAATGAAACGGGTAAGTTGCGAATGTAAGCAAGCGATGAAAAACCGGTACCGAAATCGTCAATTGCTACTTGAATTCCGATCTGTTTTAACTCTGTTAAAATATGTCTCCCGGTCTCGATATTTTCCATTAGTCCACTTTCTGTGATTTCTAAAATTAAATAGTTTGGTGGAAACTGTGTATCTTGCAAAATATTTTTTACATGCATCACAAATTCTTTTCGATTCAGTAAAAATGGTGATAAGTTCACCGCGAGCTTTAGCGTCGGAAAATGGGTTTGCCATTGTTTTACTTGTCGACACGCTTCTTTTAACACCCATGTTGTAATTTCAAAAATAAATCCATTTTTCTCTGCAATCGGAATAAACTCTAGTGGTGAAATCGCTCCAAGCGTTGGATGCGTCCAACGCATGAGCGCCTCAACTCCCATAATCGCTTCATTATCTAACGACACTTTCGGTTGATAGCATAAATAAAACTGATTGTTTAATAACGCAAGCGGCAACTCTTGTTCAATCATCGTCTTTCGATTTTGTTGAGGGTGGTAAAAATGATAACCTTTCCCTCTCTCTTTTGCATAACAGAGCGCTTGATCTGCTTGTTTTAACAACGTATCTAAATCCATACCGTCTTGCGGAAAAAATGTTACTCCAACAGAAAGACTAGATTGAATGACATGCTCTTTATATCGGAATGGCTCTACAAACGATTGAAGCAAATGTTCCATCCGCGTAACAATCGTTTCTTTATTCACATCGTGTAGCACGATCACAAACTCATCGCCACCGATGCGAGAAAAAAAGTCTTCTTTTTGCAAATGTTGCTGAATGCGACGAACAGCTTCTTGCAAAAAGAAGTCTCCAGCCTGATACGAAAAGCGATCGTTAATCCATTTAATTTTGTCAAAATCAATATAACATAATGCAAACGGTCGCTTTTGTTGAATCATATGTTGTACATACGATTCAAAATAAAAGCGATTCGGAATGTCGGTTAACGAATCGAAATGTTTTAATTTCGCAAGTGCTTCCTCGCAACATTTCCACTTTGTAATATCTTTTGCAACAACAATGACGTGTTCAATTTCATTTTTTTCATTTAACAACGGGTGGGCATGCATATGAATCCATATAAAATGCCCTTCATCCGTCCGCCAACGACAGTCAATTGTCGTCTCTTTTTCTTTTGTCGCATAAATCGTATGTAACTTTTCCATCAAAAGCGGTATGTCTTCATGATGAACAAAAGAAAATAATTCATGGCTACACACTTCTTCTGTGCATTTCAACACATATTGAGCCGTCGGCGAAACGTACGTAATCTCGCCTTCTGCTGATAAAATAAACGTAAATTCAGATGCAAGTGAAGCGATCGAAGAAGTAAGACGCATATCGATAAACGGTTCGTATTGATATGTCGCAACAACCGCTTGTAAATTCCCTTCCTTGTTATATAACGCGGTTGCTTGTACATATACATCGTTTTGTCCATTTTTTTGTTTTACAATGGCATACGAAACGGTGCGCCCATTTTCAGCTTCTTGAATAAACTTTTCTAACAGCTCGCGATCAACCTCACGATGATAAAAATGTTGAAAAAAATGTTCATCTGCTCCTAAAATTTTTCCATTTGGGGCAATGACAGCGATTGCTTGCATCATTTTATTCATCCTCTTTGTTGTTAAAATTCTATCTTCATTTTCACTAAAAACGGTGAAAAAATCAACAACGTTTCTAATATTTCTGAATAATATCCTTTTTTTAGAAAAGCGCACAATGTTACCTTGTGCGCTTCTCCCATAAAATTAATAAGCTTAGTACGCTAACAAAAATCGTTGCACCCATATCGGATAAAATAGCGATCCATAACGTTAACCAACCTGGAATGGTTAATAGTAGCGCCATCGCTTTTAATGCGAGCGCTACCGCAATATTGAAACGAATCGTGCGATTCACTCGTCGAGCGATAGCGATCGCTTCTGGCAATTTCCCTAGATGATCTTGCATCAAAACAACATCCGCTGTTTCGATTGCGCTATCTGTCCCTTTCCCCATAGCAATTCCAACATGCGCATGAGCAAGTGCGGGTGCATCATTCATTCCATCCCCTATCATTGCTACGATATCGTCCTTCATTAACTGTTTTATTTTTTCTACTTTCTGTTCAGGAACAAGCTGAGCGAATACATCTGTCACTCCTACTTGCTTTGCTACTTGTTCCGCTGTTTTTTCGTGATCTCCTGTTAACATCACTGTACGACGAATACCGATACGATGCAGTTGCTTTATCACCGCTTGACTCTCTTCGCGCACTTCATCAGCAATGCCAAATAAGCCGAGTACATGTTGTTCATCCGCTACAAAAACGATCGTCCGGCCTTCACTTTTTAACTTCTCCGCATCTTTTTGAATTTTCTCGGACAGATCTTGTTGATCAAACATTCGTTCATTTCCAATACGATAGCGCTTCCCATCTATTTTCCCTTCTATTCCGCTTCCTGTTCTCGTCTCAATTTGTTCGGGTTGTTCATATGAAATATCATGCTGTTTTGCTTTTTGAACAATCGCTCGCGCAAGTGGATGGGAAGATACACTTTCTAACGATGCGGCAATACGAAGCAGTTCATTTTCGTCAATATATGCAATGACATCCGTGACATGAGGCTTTCCTTTTGTGATTGTCCCTGTTTTATCAAAAGCAATCGTACGGACACGACCAAGCGTTTCTAAATGAACACCTCCTTTCACTAACACTCCTTTTTTCGCATTACGCGTCATACCAGCTAACAAAGCTATAGGAGATGATAAAATAAGCGCGCAAGGACAACCAACAATTAAAACTGCTAAACCTTGATATAATACATCGTGCCAAGGTACTCCAAACGCTAAAGGTGGAATGGTCATCACGAATAACGAAATCACCATAATGAATGGAGTATAGTATTTCGCAAAGCGATGAATAAACAATTCAAGTGGTGTTTTTGTTTCTTGTGCTTCTTGCACAAGATGTAATATTTTAGATAAAGAACTGTCTTTATATTGTTTTGTAATTTGGACGTGTAACACTCCTTCGTTGTTCACACTTCCTCCATACACGCTCATTCCTGTTTCTTTTTCAATTGGCATCGATTCACCTGTAATCGCCGCTTCATTGACTGAACTTTTTCCTTGGATGACAACGCCGTCTGATGGAATTTTTTC
>OFGS01000018.1_pt1 | contig 55726 bp, 52 predicted proteins | sample 1521851 | NCBI WGS metagenome assembly OFGS01 (sample SAMEA3142070, study PRJEB24117) | hot springs metagenome
TCAAACACTTGATACACCATGCAAAGCTCGCAATGGAGCTTGGAGAAAAAAACGTATTTGTATTGGAAAATGGGAAGGTTTTGGAGATTACAAAAGACGGTGCAAAGGTTGTTGGAATGGTGCAGGCAGGCAATGTTCTTGTTGACGGACTTGGAGTTGGAGATGTAGGAAATGTTGTTTTGCGCGACAGACGTCATCTTGCCCAGGACGGGCTTTTCATTGTTGTGCTCACAATTGATTCGTCAACAAGAGATGTCCTTTCTGGACCGGATATTATCACAAGAGGCTTTATATATATAAAAGAATCTGAGCCCCTGATTGAAGAGGCAAAAAGAGTGATAAAGGATGTTCTTTACTTTTGCTACAAAAACGATATTACTGAGCCTAACGCAATAAAGGTAATTTTAAAAGATAATCTGAGGAATTTCTTGTTTGAAAAGACAAGAAGAAACCCAATGATAATTCCAATCATAACTGAGATTTGAATATACTTACTCATGCTAATAGAGCCGCAGGCAAATATAGAATGTACCTGCGGTCTTACTGTTCTGAGGAATTTTCACATAAAAAAAACTTTTGCATATAATAATAAAAGACAACAACGCTTAAAAAAGTGGTAAAAAGAAGATGTATAAGTCTTCAGATTTGAGAGAAAAGGATGTAATAAACATCTCTGATGGTAAAAAGCTTGGCAAGGTTTGCGATTTAGAGGTTGATGTCAAAACTGGAAAAATAGATGCAATAGTTGTCCCGGCACCATTTTCTGTGGGAAATATCTTTTCAAAAGAAAAAGACTATGTGATTCCGTGGGATAAGATAAAAAAGATTGGCGAAGATGTTATTTTGGTTGAAATCTAATAGAAAGTCATCTGACATAAAATAGCAGATGACTTTTTTATTTTTTATGTTTTTTTTACTCTCCATAAATGAAAAATGTAACTATAATTTTATTTGTGATTCTGAGAAAAACACTATTTTTGGGTTATGGGAGGAAAGAAGAAATGTTGGAGCTTTTAATAGGTGTGATAACTTTTGTGGGAGTTTTAATTTATTTATTTTATGCTTTGCTAAATGCAGAAAAATTATAAGATGAAGGAGGTTATATGGGTTGTGGTTTGATATTCTGCAGATACTTATTTACCTTATACTATTAATTATTTTAGCTATTCCAGTGGGACATTATATTGCAAGAGTCTTTAACAGAGAAAAAACCTTTTTAGATCCTGTTTTGAATCCTATAGAAGAATTTTTCTACAAAATTGCAAGAATTAACCCTACCAAAGAAATGACATGGAAAGAATATGCTTTTTCTTTAACTATTTTTAATATTTGTGGCATAGTATTTTTATATATTTTACAAAGAATCCAAGGAATTTTGCCCTTTAATCCTCAGCATTTAAAAGCGGTTCGCCCAGATTTAGCATTTAACACAGCTGTTAGTTTTGTCACTAATACAAATTGGCAAAGCTATGTGGGTGAAAGACAACTCAGTTATTTTACTCAAATGGTCGGATTAACTGTACAAAATTTCCTTTCGGCAGCAACAGGAATGGCAGTTGCTTTAGCTTTAATTCGCGGATTTATTAGAAAAGAGACACCATATATAGGCAATTTCTGGGTTGATATGACTCGCACAGTCCTATGGTTACTTCTTCCTTTATCTTTTGTATTGGCAATAGTGTTAGTTTCGCAGGGAGTCATACAAAACTTTTCGCCATATTTAAAAATAGCTACGTTAGAAGGAAAAAGCCAGACATTACCTATGGGACCTGTTGCATCGCAAGAAGCTATTAAACTTTTAGGGACAAATGGGGGAGGATTTTTTGGTGCTAACTCAGCTCATCCTTTTGAAAATCCTTCTCCACTTACAAACTTTATAGAAATGTTAGCTATCCAGATTATTCCGGCAGCAATGCCTATTGCGTTTGGCAGGTTTATAAAGAATAAAAAAGAAGGTATTGTTATACTGAATGTAATGCTTGTGCTGTTTATATTAGATACAAGTATCATTTATTTGAGTGAATACTATGGAAACCCAATAATTCACAGCTTGGGAATTTCACAACCAGCTGCACTGGAAGGGAAAGAAATGCGATTTGGGATTGGTGGGTCGGCTTTGTTCACATCTGTTACCACTGCTGTAGCCTGTGGTGCAGTCAATAATATGCATGATAGTTTAACTCCTCTGGCAGGGATGATTGCTTTGCTACAGATAATGCTTGGAGAAGTTATTTTTGGAGGAATAGGTGTAGGACTATGTGGCATACTTATATTTGCTATCTTTACAGTTTTTATTATTGGCCTTATGATAGGGCGCACACCGGAATATTTGGGCAAAAAAATAGAGGCTAAAGAAATAAAAATGGCTACCTTAGCAGTGATTATTCCTTCAGCAGCTATTTTACTTGGAAGTGCTTTATCAGTTAGCATAAAAGAAGGTCTGAGTTCTATTTCGAATGCGGGACCGCATGGATTGACAGAAATTTTGTATGCTTTTTCATCGGCAAGTGGAAATAATGGGAGTGCATTTGCTGGGTTGAAAGCTGATACAGCTTACTATAATATTCTGCTTGGTATTGTAATGCTCATTGGACGATTTGGGACTATTATTCCTTCACTTGCTATAGCTGGCAGTCTGGCGAGCAAGAAAAGAATACCTGTTTCAGCAGGGACTTTTCAGAGTGCTACACCTATATTTGGAGTTTTGCTTGGATTGGTTATTCTCATTGTAGGAGGGTTAACCTTTTTCCCGGCTATAGCATTAGGACCTGTTCTTGAACATCTTTTGATGCTACTTCACAAGCTTTTCTGAGTAAATAGAAAGGAGGCTGGGGCTAATAGCTATGAATAATTCTTTTCAAAATAATAATTCGGATGAGAAAAAACAGGATATGAAAAGAAAAACTAAATATGATAAAAAGTTGATTTTATCAGCTGTTAAAAATGCGTTCATAAAACTTAATCCGATAATTCAAGCTAAAAGTCCGGTCATGTTTATTGTTGAGATAGGAGCTGTGCTTACCACCTTTTTTACTTTTTACGATTTTTTGAGGGGCAAGAGAGAGAATTTATTCATAAATCTTCAAATAGGAATCTGGTTATGGTTAACAGTAATCTTTGCAAATTTTGCAGAAGCTTTGGCTGAAGGTCGTGGGAAAGCTCAAGCAGAGAGTTTGCGAAAAACCAAAAAAGAGATAATTGCAAAAAAATTGGTCAATGATAGGATTGAGAGAGTACCAGCTTCAGAACTTCGAAAGGGAGATATTGTTTTAGTAGAAGCAGGGGATATAATTCCTGGAGATGGAGAAGTAATAGAGGGGATTGCAACTGTGGATGAGAGTGCAATTACAGGTGAGTCTGCACCAGTAATTAGAGAGTCGGGCGGTGATAGAAGTTCTGTTATGAGTGGTACAAAAGTTCTTTCTGATTGGATTAAAGTAAAAATTACTGCAAACCCTGGTGAAACTTTCCTTGATAAAATGATTAGTTTAGTAGAAGGTGCAAAAAGACAAAAGACTCCTAATGAGATTGCTTTGAATATATTTTTGATAGCTTTAAGTATAATATTTTTGCTTACTACAGCTACCTTGGAAGCTTTTGCACATTACTCAAACACTATTGTGCCTATTCCTGTTTTAGTAGCACTGTTGGTATGCCTCATACCTACTACAATTGGAGGACTTTTGAGTGCCATAGGTATAGCAGGGATGGATAAGCTTCTAAAATATAATATTTTAGCATTATCTGGACGAGCAGTAGAGGCAGCAGGAGATGTAGATGTGCTGCTATTAGACAAGACAGGAACTATTACCTTAGGTAACAGAATGGCTACTGCTTTTATTCCAGCACCAGGAGTTTCAGAGGAAGAACTTGCTAATGCGGCACAATTAGCGTCGTTAGCTGATGAGACACCTGAAGGTAGAAGTATTGTTATATTGGCCAAGAAAAAGTTTAATCTCCGCGAGAGAGAATTGAAAAATTTGAAAATGACGTTTGTACCTTTTTCTGCTCATACCCGAATGAGTGGTGTAAATATTGAAGGTAGAGAAATAAGAAAAGGTGCAATAGATGCAATTGAGGATTATGTTCAAAAAAATGGAGGAATTATTCCTCCAGAAGTAAAGTTGACTGCTGAAAAGATAGCGATGGAAGGCGGCACGCCTTTGATAGTAGCAGAAAATGCTAAGGTATTAGGTGTTATCTATTTAAAAGATGTAGTAAAAGGTGGTATCAAAGAAAGGTTTGCACAGCTTAGGAAAATGGGTATAAAAACAGTGATGATAACTGGAGACAATCCATTGACTGCAGCGGCAATTGCTGCCGAAGCTGGTGTAGATGATTTTGTAGCAGAAGCTAAACCTGAAACAAAGCTAAATCTTATTCGAGAATATCAAGCGCAGGGACATATGGTGGCAATGACTGGGGATGGAACAAATGATGCTCCTGCTTTAGCACAAGCTGATGTGGGTGTAGCAATGAACAGCGGTACACAAGCAGCAAAAGAAGCGGGTAATATGATAGATTTGGATAGTAACCCAACTAAATTATTAGAGATTATAGAAATTGGAAAGCAGTTGCTTATAACAAGAGGAGCCCTAACTACATTCAGTATTGCAAATGATGTTGCAAAATATTTTGCCATTATTCCAGCTTTGTTTGCAAAATCTTATCCCGAATTACAGGTTCTGAACATTATGAAATTGGGTAGTCCGAATAGTGCAATTCTGTCGGCAGTAATTTTTAACGCTTTAATAATTGTCTTTTTAATTCCTTTGGCTTTAAGAGGTGTAAAATACAAACCTCAAAATCCTAATCAGATACTGAGACGAAACTTGCTTATTTATGGAGTAGGAGGCTTGCTGACTCCTTTTTTAGGCATTAAGATTATAGATTTTATATTAACTACACTGCTTGGTATGAAATAAGTAGGAGGTAGTGAAAGGTGCTAAAAAAAGGTCTGTTGAATTCTGTTTTAATGCTAATAATGATGACACTATTGTTGGGTTTTATTTATCCGCTGATTATTACGGCTATAGCAAAATTTCTTTTTCCTTATCAAGCATCAGGTTCATTGATTTACAAAGAAGGAAGAGTAGTAGGTTCAAAACTTATAGGTCAGCAGTTCGATGATCCTCGTTATTTTCATGGGAGACCTTCAATGGCAGGGATGGGATATGACGCAACTTCATCTGGAGGATCCAATTTAGGACCTACCAATAAAAAACTTATTGAGCTTGTCAAAAAAAGAGCTCAACAGTTTAGATTGGAAAATCAACTATCCGCTAACCAATATATACCTGCAGATATTGTTACTGCATCGGCAAGCGGCTTAGACCCGGATATTACACCTGAGGCAGCATTATTGCAAGTTCCCAGGATAGCTCGTTTGCGAGGGATTTCGGAAGAAACATTGGTGAAGTTGGTAGAGAAGTATACTAAAGAAAGGCAATTGGGCTTTCTTGGTGCTCGTAGAGTTAATGTTTTGGAACTCAATTTAGCCTTAGACCATTTACAGGCAGGGAAAGGTGAATAGTTGATGCAGAGCAGAAGTGACGATTTTCGACCAGATCCGGAGATATTGTTGAGAGAAGTTCAACAGCAAAGAAAGGGCAAGCTTACTGTTTTTTTAGGTGCAGCGGCAGGCGTTGGGAAAACATACGCAATGTTAGAAGCTGCCCAAGAACGGCTAAAAGAAGGTATAGATGTAGTAGTTGGATGGGTAGAAACTCATGGCAGAAAAGAGACAGAAGAACTCTTAAAAGGATTGCCAATTATACCACCACTTCGTATTGTGTATAAAGGGAAAGAATTTTTGGAGATGAACGTAGATGCTATCATAGCCAGAAGACCTGCTTTGGTATTAGTAGATGAACTGGCACATACAAACGTACCAGGGAGTCGTCATGCAAAAAGATACCAGGATGTAGAAGAAATAATAAATGAAGGAATTGATGTTTATACAACATTGAATATTCAGCATGTGGAGAGCTTAAATGATATAGTTGCTCAAATTACAGGGGTGCAGGTTAGAGAAACAGTTCCTGATAGATTGTTAGAGATGGCAGAAATTCAATTAGTAGATGTACCGCCTGAAGAATTGATATTGAGATTCAAGGAAGGAAAGGTATATGTACCTGAAAAGGCCGAAGAAGCATTAAAACACTTTTTTAGACCTGGTAATATAAATGCTTTGAGACAGTTGGCTATGCGCTATGCTGCAAAAAGAGTTGATTTTCAGTTAGAAAGTTATATGAGGGTTCACAAGATAGAAGGACCATGGCAGGTTTCTGATAGGGTAATGGTATGTGTAAGTTCAAGTCCTTTTTCTGCTCGCCTGATAAGAATGGCTAAACGATTGGCGGAAGGGATTGGAACAGACTGGATAGCTGTTTATGTTGAAACTCCTGAGCGATTATTTGGTGGGAATGAGGAAAAAACTCAGTTAAATAGAAATCTTGAATTAGCTTGTGAATTGGGCGCAGAGGTTATAACTCTTTCTGGGGAGGATATCGCAGAGGAAGTAATAAAATTAGCAAAAAAGAAAAATGTTACCCATCTGATAATTGGTAAACCCCTGCGTTCAAAAATCTATGAATTATTTCATGGCTCAGTAGTTAACAAAGTGATAAAGAAGAGTGAAGGGATTATTATACATGTTATTCCTGATAAATACAATACAGATAAAAAAAGTATATTATATTTCAGAACAAATATTTCAACATATGTCCATTATATTGAATCATTAATATTAGAAGGGTTAGTAACTACCATTGCTTACTTATTCAGGAAGAATCTTGGTATATTAAACATAGGAATGTCATTTTTAATACCTATTTTAATCAGTTCTATACGCGGTGGAATATTGCCAGGTATGGTAGCAGCTGTTACAAGCATTATTTTGTTTGATATTCTCTTTATTCCGCCCACAGGTAGTTTTTCGGTTACTGATTTGAGGTATATTATAACTTTCATAATCTTCTTGTTAGTAGCTTTTTTTACAGGCAACTTATCTCAGCGAATAAAAATAGAAATGAAGAAATGGCGGGAAAAGGGAGATAATTTAGAAGCTCTCTATTCTCTGAGCCGTGATATTGCAGCATTGGCTGATTTTGATGAGATTTTAAGTAGAATTGTAGAGAAGATGTATGAAATTCTTCAAAGCCCTGTTGCCTTAATATTACCAAATGAAAGAGGAGTTTTACAAATTAGAGCAAATTCAAGAAACTGGGATGAAAATTTGTGGGATGAGAGTGAGAAAGGGATTGCTGCATGGGTATTTAAGAAAGGTGAAAAAGCAGGAAAGTGTACAAACACTTTAAATAATGCAAAAGGATTCTATTTGCCTCTCCAGGTAGGGGAGAGAACCGAAGGAGTAATGGGGATTTACTCGGCTGATAAAATAGAGAAAGAAAAATTACAATTAGCAGAAACTTTTGCGGGGCTGGTTGCATTGGCAATCAGCAGAGCAAAACTCCACAAACAAGCTCAAGAGGCTAAATTTTTGGCTGAATCTGAAAAACTCCGTTCAGCTATTTTTAATTCTATTTCACATGATTTGCGAACTCCTCTATCCTCTATTATTGGAGCAGTAACTACATTGCTAGATAATGAAAAAGGTTTCGATTTAGCGCACCAGCGTGAATTGTTAAGAACTATTAAGCAGGAAGCTATAAGAATGAATAGATTTATAACTAACTTGTTGAATGCAGCCCGCCTGGAAAGTGGAGAATTAAAACTAAAAGAGGAATGGATTGATATACAAGACGTTATAGGCGTAGCAATTAGAAGGTTGGGAGATGCTTTAAAATCTATCTAGGACATTAATTTTGAATATACCCCCTGATTTACCATTGCTGAAAGGCGATTTTATTTTGTTAGAGCAAGTATTTGTAAATCTATTAGATAATGCAACAAAGTATTCTCAGCCGGATAGTGAAATAATTTTAACAGTTAAATTAATGAGCAAATGGATAGAAATTTCAATCAGTAACAAGGGTCCCAAACTTTCTGAAGAAGATTTGGAAAGGATTTTTGACAAATTTTATAGGGTACCTTCTTCTTCGGATATTACAGGTACAGGCTTGGGCTTAACCATTTGTAAAGAAATAGTTGAAGCACATAAAGGTAGAATCTGGGCATACAATCATTCGGAAGGACTAACAATAGCATTTACTCTTCCTCTTCCTGATGTAGAAGTGGGAGAAATACCACCAGCAAAAAAGAGGTGATGCGCGTGAGCGATAAAAACGTAAAGGTATTGGTCATTGATGACGAGGTCCAAATACGAAATCTTCTAAAAGTGGCGTTAAGCGGATATGGATATGAAGTAAAAGAAGCTGCTAATGGTGAAGAAGGAATAAAGTATGCCTTGAATTTTAAACCTGACATAATTATTTTAGATTTAGGATTACCTGATATAGATGGAATAGAGATAATTAAAAAAATAAGAGAATGGAGTTCAACTCCTATAATTGTTTTATCAGTAAGAGAAAGAGAGAATGATAAAATTATGGCTTTAGACTCAGGAGCTGATGACTATGTTACTAAACCTTTTGGAATGGGAGAACTGCTTGCACGCATAAGGACTGCATTGAGACATAGGACATTGGTTTCTCCCCAAATTTCTGTGGAACTTGACGATTTGAAAATTGATTTAGCAAGCAGAAAGGTGACGGTAGAAGGGAAAGAAGTAAAACTTACTCCAACTGAATTTGAAATATTGAAAATTTTAGCACTAAATACAGGAAAGGTTGTAACTCACAAACAATTATTAAAAGAAGTATGGGGGCCTATGTATGAAAATGAAGTTCATTATTTGCGGATATATATAGGTCAAATTCGGAAAAAAATAGAAATTGATCCATCAAGACCTCGGCATTTGATTACAGAACCCGGCGTTGGTTATAGATTAGTATGAAATTGTGGTTTATAATTCTATACTCAGTAAACACTCACTTGCTTCATCGGCTTCACATACAACGCATCCATCACCATCAACAATGAGGCTGTGTCCTAAACTTATCATCTTCAAATGTGGCCCTACTGCATTTGCCAGAAATACGTAGTATTGATTTTCTACAGCCCTTGCAATTGGTATTGCTCTGTTTTTATCAATCTTCCATCTTGCTTCTTTTGGGTTGTAAAAGTGAGCAGCTAAGATAAATACACCATCACAGTTGTTATCTTTATATTTTTTGAATATTTCATAATAGTTTTGATCTCTGCAGATTACCACACCAAACCTTTTTTGGTCGTGTTCAAAAACAAGGATGTCGTTTCCAGAGGAGAAAATCCTTTTTTCAAGTTCTGTTGGATATTGTTTGTCGTAATGCAGAATTTTCCCTGTAGGTAGTATGACTGAGGCTCTGTTGAATAATTTATTTTCCTCTTTATATGGATGACCGATTATACAAACAATGCCATATTCTCTGCACTTATCAATTATTTGTCCCAAAAGTTGATTCACTCTTTCATTGAGTTCTTGAGATTGCAACAATTCAATGTTATAACCTGTAAGAGCCATTTCAGGAAAGCATATAATATCCACATCTTCCGCATTAGCAAGGCTCAAAAAATTAATTATTCTGTTTAAATTTTTTGTTAAGACACTGCTAATTTTCATTTGGACAATACCTATTTTCACATACATCAGTCCTTTCTTAAGATTTATAGGAAAGTGCATACTCTCCATTTATTAAATATGATATCATTTCTAATACCCCCCAGTCTACAAATATCTCTTTAAAAAACTAAAAAGATTGTTGAATACAATGGTCTCTTAATTGGTTTCATGAAAAGAATATTCTTCTTTTCAGATTTCGCAAGAAAGAATATAATATAAAAGAATGGGAAAATAAATAAAAGCTTTTTGAAAAGAGAGGGTGCAAGAGTTGAAAGAAGCTTATGAAAAACTTGTGATAGAAGGTGGCTACCCGTTAGAAGGCGAGGTTGTAATAAACGGTGCAAAGAATGCTGCAGTTGCTGTAATTCCCGCAGCTTTAATGGCTGACGGAGAAAGCGTTATAGAAAACCTTCCTTTAATTGAAGATGTGTTTGCAATGGATGACATTTTGCTAAGGCTTGGAGCAAAGATAGAATATGACAATCATTCTCTTAAAATAGATGCGAGGAACTTGCACAGTTACATAGCACCATATGAAAGTGTCAAGAAGATAAGAGCGTCATATTACCTTATAGGAGCACTTCTTACACGGTTTGGCAGAGCAGAAGTTGCCATGCCAGGCGGATGTAATTTTGGTTCAAGACCGATTGACCAGCACATAAAAGGTTTTAGGGCGCTTGGCGCAGAGGTAAAAATAGAAAACGGTATGATAAAGGCATATGCAGACAGGCTTGTTGGCACAAAGATATATTTGGATGTTGTGTCTGTTGGTGCAACAATTAATCTCATGCTTGCTGCTGTCAAAGCCAAAGGTACAACAATAATAGAAAATGCAGCAAAAGAACCGCATGTTGTTGACACTGCAAATTTTCTAAACAGCATGGGCGCCAAAATCAAAGGTGCGGGTACTGACGTTATCAGAATTGAAGGAGTCGATAAGCTTTATCCAACAAAGTATGCTATCATTCCTGACCAGATAGAAGCAGGGACATACATGATTGCTGCATGCGCAACAAAAGGGCATATAGTTGTAAAAAATGTGATTCCTAAACATTTAGAGTCGCTTACAGCAAAGCTTGTTGAGATGGGTGCAGAGGTTATAACTTATGAGGACAGCATTGAGGTCATTTGCAGAGGGAGGCTCAGAAGCGCAAGTATAAAGACAATGCCATACCCAGGTTTTCCTACAGACCTTCAGCCTCAGATGACAGTGCTGTTAAGTCTTTGCAGCGGTACAAGCGTTGTGACAGAGGGTGTGTGGGAAAATAGGTACCAGTACGTTGATGAACTCAAAAAAATGGGAGCAAATATTAAGGTTGAGGGAAGAGTTGCTGTTGTTGAAGGTGTGGAAAGTCTTCAGGGGGCAGAGGTTGTGGCTGTGGACCTTCGAGCAGGTGCTGCTTTGATTGTTGCAGGGCTTGCAGCCAAAGGGCAAACTGTGATTTACAATGCCAAAAATGTTGATAGAGGCTATGAAAACATAGATAGCAAGCTTTCAAAACTTGGTGCAAAGGTTTCAAGAAGATAAGACAAAAGGGGAAAGATAATAATGTCAGATGAAATGCTTTTCTGTCCGCTGTACAGTGGAAGCAGTGGAAATAGCATTTTAATTTCGTATAAAGACACCTCAATCATAGTTGATGCTGGTGTGAGCTTTAAAAAAATTGCACAGGCGCTTGAAAAAATTGGGTTTAACAAAAAGATTGATGCAATTTTACTTTCTCATGACCACTACGACCATGTTAAATGTGCGGGCGTTTACTTTAGAAAGCTCAATGTTCCCATTATAACAAATTACAAAACATGGGAAAGTATAAAAAACTCTCTTGGCAAAGTTGACGAAAGCTATGTCAAATTAATTGATACAGGGACAAGCTTTTCGGTAGGAAGCATTGGAATTGATACATTTTCAATACCTCACGATGCATCTGACCCGATGGGGTTTTGCTTTTATGTCAAAGACAAAAAAGTTTCAATTTGCACAGATGTTGGACATGTAAGTGACAGCGTTGCAGCAATGATAGATTTTTCAGATATTATTTTGCTTGAGTCAAACCACGATATTGAGATGCTGATGTTCGGGCCTTACCCATATCACCTTAAACAGAGAATAAAGGGTGACAAAGGTCATCTTTCAAATGAGCAGGCAGCCAAGATGATATTGAAATTAAATCTTGCTCGTACAAGAAGGATTTATTTAGGACATCTGAGCGAGGAGAATAATCACCCGGATGTTGCGCTTTTGACAGTAAGTTCAATTTTAAAGCAGCACGGTGTATTTGAAAGTTATAATTTTTCTCTTGAAATTGCAAACAGGTACAGTCCATCACTTTGCTCTTTACTATAAAGAATTTTTTGAAAGGGGAGAATTTGAAAGTGAAGATTGCAATAGGTTCTGACCATGCAGGATTTCCTTTGAAAGAGGCGGTCAAGAAACATCTTGAGAAAAAGGGGCTTGAGTACAAGGATTTTGGGACGTACTCTCAAGAGTCTTGCGACTACCCGGACATTGCAAAGGATGTGGCGCTGGCAGTAAAAAACGGAGAGTTTACATTTGGTATACTCATCTGTGGGACAGGAATTGGAATCTCTATTGCTGCGAACAAAGTTAGGGGAATTAGAGCTGCGCTTTGCCATGACACATTTTCTGCCAAGGCTGCACGGGCTCATAACAACGCAAACATTCTTGCGATGGGTGCAAGGGTTATCGGTGAAGGGCTTGCATGTGAGATTGTAGATGCCTTTTTATCTTCAACTTTTGAAGGTGGAAGGCATCAGAGAAGAGTTGATAAGATACATCTTATAGAGGATGAGCAGAAATAGAAAAAATCCTCACAAATTTTTAGAAAGGAGTAAAGAGTATGGTAGAGTACAAGAAAAATGTATATGTATTTGACCACCCTTTGATTCAGCACAAGCTGACCTTAATTCGTGACAAAAACACAGGGGTTAAAGAGTTCAGGGAGCTTGTTGAAGAGATAGCAATGCTCATGGCGTATGAGGTTACAAGAAATCTGCCTTTAAAAGAAGTTGAAATTGAAACACCTGTTGGAGTTGCAAAGTGCAAAGTAATCTCTGGGAGAAAACTTGCCATTGTGCCTATTCTGCGCGCCGGGCTTGGTATGGTAGATGGACTTTTAAAGTTAATTCCTGCTGCAAAGGTGGGGCATATTGGCCTTTACAGAGACCCTGAGACTTTAAAGCCTGTTGAGTATTACTGCAAACTTCCACAGGATGTCCATGAAAGAGACATAATTGTGCTTGACCCAATGCTTGCAACAGGTGGGTCTGCCTCTGCTGCATTTGACTATATAAAAAGATACAATCCTCAGAGCTTAAAACTCATGTGCCTCATTGCAGCACCAGAAGGGATTGAAAGGTTGACTCAAGACCATCCTGACGTTGAGATTTACTGTGCAGCAGTGGATGAGAAGCTAAATGACCATGGCTATATTGTTCCCGGGCTTGGTGATGCCGGTGACAGGCTATTTGGTACAAAGTAGCAATGGACAAGTTACAAACACAAGTTCAAAGAAGCTGGATGGAGGATTTTTGAGATGAGACCTACATGGGACGAATACTTTATGCAGATTGTGGATATAGTAAAAGAGCGGTCAACTTGCCTCAGAAGAAAAGTTGGAGCTTTGATTGTAAAAGACAAAAGGATTCTTGCAACAGGGTACAATGGAGCACCGACAGGCCTTCCTCACTGTGAAGAGGTTGGGTGCTTAAGAGAAAAGCTAAATGTCCCTTCAGGGCAGAGACATGAGCTTTGCAGGGGACTTCATGCAGAACAAAACGCTATAATCCAGGCGGCAAAAATGGGTGTTGTGATAGATGGAAGTGTAATTTACACAACAACATATCCTTGTGTGATATGTGCAAAGATGATAGTAAACGCAGGGATAAAAAAGGTCATATACAAAGGTTCGTATCCAGATGAGATGAGCCAGAAGATCTTTGATGAAGCGGGAATAGAAGTTGTAGAGTTTGAAGAAAATGGTGAAGGTGATTTGAAATGAAAAGACAAACGTTTATTGTGCTTGCTGCTGGTGAAGGCAAGAGAATGAAGTCAAAGTATTCTAAGGTTGTACAAAAGATAATGGGAAAGCCAATGATACTTTACCTGATTGATGAAATTGAGAAAAACTTTGAAGATAGCCAGATAATAGTTGTTGTAGGCAACAGAAAAGAGGATGTTTACAAGGCATTAGAAGGTAGAAATGTAAAATTTGCTCATCAAGAAAAACAACTTGGGACTGCCCACGCGGTAATGTGTGCGATGGACATGGTATCAAAAGAGGCAGAAGATGTGTTTGTTCTTTACGCAGATGCACCTTTTATTAAAGCAGATACACTAAAAAGAATTTCTGAAAAAAGAAAGAAGGAAAACGCATCGCTCTGTCTTTTGACTGCCATCTTCGAAAATCCGTATGGATACGGGAGAATAATTTCTGATGAGAATGGAAATGTCTTAAAGATTGTCGAGGAGAAAGACGCAACAGATGAGCAAAAACTAATAAAAGAGATAAATCCTGGATTTTATTGTTTTGCAAGAGATGCGCTTGAAGACGTTTTGGCAAAGATAGACAATAACAACAACCAGCAAGAGTATTATCTTACAGACAGCATAGAGATACTGAAAAGAGAAGGCAAGAAGGTAGTAAAAGTCCTATGTGATGATAATTTTGAGGTTATGGGCATCAACTCAAGGTATGAACTTTTTTTGGCTGAGCAGGAGCTGAAAATAAGAATAAATAAAAAGCACCTTGCAGAAGGTGTTCAAATGATAGATATGTATTCTGTCTACATTCATCCAGATGTGCAGATAGGTAAAGACACAGTGATATATCCCGGCACATTCATACTTGGCAACACTACAATAGGAGAAGAGTGCGTTATTGGACCGAACTCATACATTGTGAATTCAAAAATAGGTAATAAGTGTCATGTGTGGTTTTCGGTCATTGAGGATTCTGAGATAAAAGACAATGTAAAGGTTGGACCTTATGCGCATTTGCGACCAAACAGCATCTTGGAAGATGGAGTAAAAATTGGCAACTTTGTTGAGGTGAAAAACTCAAAGGTGGGCAGAAACACAAAGTCAGCTCATCTTACATACATTGGAGATGCTGACATAGGCGAAAATGTGAATTTGGGGTGTGGTACTATATTTGTAAACTATGATGGGTATAAAAAGCACAGAACAGTGGTTGAAGACAACGCGTTTATTGGCTGCAACTCGAACCTTGTAGCACCAGTTAAAATTGGGAAGAACGCCTACATTGCGGCAGGTTCTACAATCACAGATGATGTTCCTGCAGATGCTCTTGCGATTGCCCGTGAAAGGCAGACTATAAAAGAAGGCTGGGTTTTAAAGCGCAAGAAGATGTATGAAAACCACAATAATAAATAATAAAATGAATAGATTTTGTAGACATTTTAAGATAAATTTATTGAATATTTTGTGTTATAATATAGTTTGCGTGGGAAAAGGGTAGAAAAATTAACTTTTGTGCTGGGGGTAAAAAAAGTGATAACACATGGTAAAGAGATAAAAATATTTACCGGTAATTCAAACAAGGAGCTTGCAGAAGAGATAGCCAGTCACCTGGGCAAGAAACTTGGTGATGCAGAGATTGGCAGGTTTTCAGACGGTGAGATATCAGTTAGAATAAACGAAACTGTGCGCGGTGCAGATGTTTTTGTGGTCCAGTCTACCTGTCATCCTGTAAATGAAAATCTGATGGAACTTTTAATCATGATTGACGCTTTCAAAAGAGCCTCGGCAGGAAGAATTACAGCTGTGATACCATACTATGGATATGCAAGACAAGACAGAAAAGCACGGGCTCGCGACCCAATCACAGCAAAGCTTGTTGCAAATTTGATAACATCTGCAGGGGCAGATAGGGTCTTAACTATGGACCTTCACGCACCTCAAATTCAAGGGTTTTTTGATATACCACTTGACCATCTAATTGGTGTTCCAATTTTAGCTAAGTATTTCATGGAAAATATTAATTTAGAAAACGCTGTTGTTGTATCGCCAGACCTTGGAAGTGTGACACGTGCACGCAACTTTGCAACAAAGCTTGACCTGCCGCTTGCCATAGTTGACAAAAGAAGACCAAAGGCAAATGTTGCCGAGATTATGAACATAATTGGTGATGTGAAAGACAAGACATGTTTGATGGTTGATGATATGATAGATACGGCAGGCACTATTGTTGCTGCAGCTCAGGCTCTTATGGATTATGGTGCAAAGGAAGTTTATGCGTGCTGTACGCACCCGGTTTTATCCGGACCTGCTGTTGAGAGAATACAACAGTCGCCTATTAAAGAGCTTGTTGTGCTGAACACCATTCCACTTCCGCCTGAAAAGAGGATAGATAAGATAAAGGTGTTGTCTGTTGCAAGCCTTTTTGCTGAAGCAATAACAAGAATATACGAGGATGTGGCTATTTCTACCCTTTTTGATGAATATATAAGCACAAAAGTGAACAGATAAAAATTGCTTTCAAAGAAGATAAATAAAGGCTGTCTTTTGACATGGCTTAAAAGGCAGCCTGTTTTTGTAAATAAAAAAGGAGTGAGAAAAAGTTGGACTATATCATTGCAGGGCTTGGTAATCCTGGTGAGAGATACACATTTACAAGACACAATGCAGGTTTTTTAGCGATTGACTATTTAGCACAGTTTTTTAACACCAAAGTTGACAAAATAAAGTTCAAAGGTTTGGTTGGCAGCTTTGAATATTCCGGTAAAAAAGTTTTGCTTTTAAAACCAATGACGTATATGAACGCAAGTGGTGATAGTATCATAGAAGCTGTGAACTTTTATAAAATAAAACCTGAAAAGCTCATTGTGATTTACGACGACATAGCATTTGATGTTGGAGTTGTGAAGATGAGAAAAAAAGGGTCTGATGGAGGGCACAATGGCGTAAAATCAATAATACAGCGCCTGGGGACAGAAGAGTTTCCCAGAATCAGAATAGGTATTGGAGTTCCAAAGTATGATATGGTAAAATATGTTTTATCTGAGTTTGAAGACGGTGAAAAAGAAAAGATATTCAAAGCAATTGAAAAAGCAGCAAACGGGATAAAAATCTTGCTTGAAAGTGACATAGACAGAGCAATGAACTATATAAACGGGGATGTGGTGGTGTAGGCTTTGTTAAAGGTTTTAGAAAGGCTTGATGGCTTTAAAACTCTTGAAGAGATTGTTGCCAAAAAAAGCCTTCCTGTTGTTGTCACAGGCGTTGGTGAGATGGGGAAGGCACTTGTGGTCAAGTCTTTATGTGAAAAATTTAACAAAAAGGCGTTGTTTATAACAACTCAAAGAGCAAAACTTGAGTGGGAAAGAAGGTTTAAAAACCTTTTTAGTAGTGTAGTGAGCCTGCAGGAAAGAGAAAATCCATATGTAACATCTTTTGCAAAGAGCAGGGATTCTGAAATTACCAGGATAGAGCAGTTTGTAAAGATTTTTGAGGATGGTTTTGATGTTCTCATATTAACTGCCCAGAACCTTTTTGAAAAGTACACAGATTTGAAGTTTGATTGCATTCTTCTCACAGAAGGTCTTGACATTCAGCTTGAAACCCTTATAGAAAAGCTTTTAACATTCGGGTATGAAAGAGTAAAAACTGTGGAAAAGAAAGGACAGTTTTCTCAAAAAGGTGGCATAGTTGATATATATCCTGTGGCAAGCACATATCCTGTGAGGATTGAGTTTTTTGGAGATACCATAGATACAATTAGACTTTTTGATGTTGAAACCCAAAAATCTTTTGAAAAAATAGATAGTATTAAAATTTACAAGGCAATTGAGTGGGATTTGCAAGAAGACTTTTCAGAGGGCTTAAAACATATAAAAGATGACTACAAAAAAATGAAATCTAAGCTGAAAGAAGAGAGCAGAAAGAATTTAGAAGAGACTTTCAAAGAAGTGGTAGAAGGAATTCGGCTGGATGTTGAAAGGCTGTATCCATATTACTATCAGCAATTTTTATCAGTTATTGATATTTTTAGTGAATGCCTTATTTTTGTTGACGAGTATAGTCAAGTCTACAACAGCTTGAAAGCTTTTGAACAAGAGATGCAAGAGATGTTTTCAGACCTTTTAGAAAAAGGGTTTGTGCTTCCGAAGATGGCAGAATGCAACTTTACTGTAAATGAGATTTTACAAAAGTTCTCAAGCACCATAATTCTTCAAACATTTACATCTTCTATTAAAGAGATTGAACTGAGAGAGATTATATCTTTCAACTTCTTTCGAGAACTTCCCACCTACAATGCTCAGAAAGAGGTTTTAATTGATGATTTGAAGTATTATATGTCAAAAGACTATACAATAAACATCTTTGCAGGGAGTAGAACATCCCTTGAAGATTTAGAAGAGGCACTTTTAAAAGAAAATATACAGTTTTTTGAGCTTGATGAGCCAGAAATAGAAAAACCAGGAGTATATCTAATAGCAAAATCTGCCGAAAAGGGCATTGAGATACATGATATCAAATGGGTATGCCTTTCATTTTTCCATCTTGAAAAGAAAAAGGAAACAGAAGCAAAAAAGAGGGCAAAATCTAAAAAGGATGCTTTTTATACAATTGAGGATTTAAAACCAGGTGATTTTGTCGTTCACAGAACACATGGTATTGGCAAATTCTTAGGATTTGAAAAGATTACAGTTGAGAGTACAACAAAAGAATATGTAAAACTTGAATATGCTAACTCTTCTTATCTATATGTTCCAACCACAAACTTGGATGTGATTGAAAAGTATATTGGAACAGACGATGTACAGCCAAAACTATCTAAGCTTGGGTCACAAGAGTGGCAAAAGCAAAAACAAAAGGTAAGAAAATCTCTTGAGATTGTAGCAAAAGACCTGGTTGAGCTTTATGCAAAAAGACAGCTTCACAAAGGTTTTAAATTTTCAAAAGATACGCTTTGGCAGAAAGAGTTTGAAGAAAAGTTTCCGTATACAGAGACAGAAGGACAGCTTCAGGCAATTGAAGAGATTAAAAGGGATATGGAAAGTGAAAAACCGATGGACAGGATACTTTGCGGCGATGTTGGTTATGGCAAAACTGAGGTTGCAATGAGAGCAGCCTTCAAAGCTGTGATGGATTCAAAACAGGTGGCAGTACTTGTTCCCACAACAATTCTTGCACAGCAACATTACATGACATTTTCTGCACGAATGAAAGATTTTCCAGTAACAATTGAGGTTCTTTCACGTTTAAAAAATGAGACACAACAAAAGAAGATAATAAAAGGTTTAAAAGAAGGCACAATTGACATTGTGATTGGTACGCACAGGCTACTTTCGAGCGATGTTAAGTTCAAAGACCTTGGTCTTTTGATTATTGATGAAGAGCACAAGTTTGGCGTAGAAGCAAAAGAGAAGATAAAAAAGCTAAAAACAAATGTTGATGTTCTGACCCTCACCGCAACACCTATACCAAGGACACTTAACATGGCACTTTTAGGAATCAGGGATTTGAGCGTGATTGAAGACCCGCCTGAAGATAGGTATCCTGTACAGACATTTGTGCTTGAGTACAATGAAAGGATAATAAAAGAAGCTATTTTAAGAGAAATTTCAAGAGGAGGTCAGGTATTTTATCTTTACAATAGGATAAAAGATATACAAGAGGTGGCTGCTAAACTTCAAAACCTTGTGGGCGACAGTATAAAAGTTGCATGTGCTCACGGGCAAATGCCCGAAGAAGAGTTGGAGAGAGTGTTACTTGATTTTATTGAAGGCAGGTACGATGTGCTTGTGTGCACAACAATCATAGAGTCTGGGGTTGACATGCCAAACGTCAATACACTTATTGTCGAAGACAGCGACAGACTTGGTCTTGCCCAGCTTTATCAGCTAAGAGGAAGAGTGGGTCGGTCTAACAGGCTGGCATATGCATATTTTACATTTAGAAAAGACAAGGTGCTGTCCGAACAGGCACAGAAGAGACTTGCTGCAATAAAGGAGTTTACAGAACTTGGGTCGGGTTTTAAAATTGCCATGAGGGACCTTGAGATAAGAGGTGCGGGGTCTGTGCTTGGAAAGCTTCAGCACGGTCATATAAACAGTGTTGGGTATGATATGTATATAAGACTTCTTTCAGAAGAGATAAGGAGGCTTAAAGGCGAAAATATACAGCCGGAGATTGAACCTCAGATAGATGTAAAGGTAAGCGCGTTTATTAGCAGCAGTTACATTGACGATGAAAAAGAGAGAATTAATATGTACAAAAAGATTTCGTCAATCGAGTCAAAAGATGATGTAAACGATATTTATGATGAGCTGATAGACAGGTTTGGGGATGTGCCCAAAGAGGTTGACAATTTAATAAAGGTTGCGTACTTGAAATGTTTGTGTAAAAAGGCAGGGATAATAAGCATTTTACAGCTTCAAGAATGTCTTTTTAAACTTCAGTTTTTTAACAGTGAAATGCTTTTAAAAGCAATGAACAAGTTTTTGCAGCAAGGACTTTCATGTTCGCAAAACAAGGACGACTGCTTACAGCTCTTTATAGAGAATAACTGGCTTGATACCCTGATAGCTATTTTAGAAGATTTACAAGAAAGTTAAAAAAGTTTTTACAATTGGGGTGCTTTAAATTAGTCGTTTATTGTTTTATAATATTAATATTATCAAAATACTTTTAACAAAGGAGAAGGGATGTATGGATAAAAGAACTAAAATTGTGCTTTTTTCTATTGCAGCAGTTGTGCTTCTGATAATTCTCATTGCTGTAACACCTGAGATAGTAAGGTATGTAGATGAAAACAGGGCAGTTGCCATAGTAAATGGTGAGAAAATAACAAAAAAGGAGTTTGCCATCAACTATAGGTCTCAGATAAATTACTATGGACTTGACAAAGCATTTTTATCCCAAAAAGTTGGAGATAAGACATATGAGCAGCAGATAAAAGAAAATGTTTTGGATGGTCTTATAATAAGACAGATTGAACTTCAGCAGGCAAGAAAGAGAAACATTACTTTGTCTTCAGCAGAAAAGAAAGCAATAGACCAGCAAATTGAGCAGTACAAATCAGACTCTCAATCGGGTACTGAGTTCAAGCAGTATCTTCAGACAATTGGTGCAACCGAGAATGAATATAAGGACCAGGTTATAAAATCCCAGATTGTTTCAAAGCTGTATGATGAGGTAACTAAAAACCAAAAGGCGTCAGATGCTGAGATAGAAAGCTATTATAATTCACATAAATCAGACTTTGTTGAGGTAAAAGCAAGTCATATTTTGTTTAAGGTAAATGACTCAAAAGAGGAAGCTGCAAAAAAGAAGAAGGCTGAAGAGATTTTGCAGATGATAAAAGACGGGCAGAACTTTGAAAAGCTCGCACAAAAGTATTCTGAAGATGAGACAACAAAACAAAAAGGTGGAGACCTTGGGTATTTTAGAAAAGGTCAGATGGTTAAGGAATTTGAAGATGCTGCTTTTTCTCTTAATATTGGTGAGATAAGCAGCATTGTCAAAACAAGTTACGGGTTTCATATTATAAAGGTGACAGATAGAAAACAGCTTCTGCTCAGCGATGTGAAAGATGAGATAAAATCAACAATTGAGAGCCAGAAAAAAGATGAGTATTATCAGAGCTTACTTGAGAAGTGGAAAAAGGAAGCAAAGATAAAGAAGTTTGAAGATGTTCTAAAAAGCGTATCAATATAATAGTTTTTAGCTTTTAACCTTGAGGTGTGAATTTAAAGTGGATTTTTTGGAGAAGGTAAAGAGTAACATAGAGAAATATGGAATGCTAAAAAAAGGTTTTAAGGTACTAATAGGATGTTCTGGCGGCGTTGACTCAATGGTACTGCTTGATTGCATCTGCAGGCTAAAAGATGAGTACAGCTTAGACATAACAGTTGCACACCTTAATCATATGCTAAGATCAGAGGCAGATGATGATGAGAAATTTGTAATTGAGATTTGCAAGAGGTATAATATTAAATGTATTACACGAAAAGTTGATGTTGCTAAACTAAAAAAAGAAAAAGGACTTTCTGAAGAGGAAGCAGGAAGAAGCGCAAGATATAGTTTTTTTTATGAAGTAGCAGAAGAGCTGAACATTGACAGAATACTTCTGGGGCACAACAAAAACGATGTGGTTGAAACATTCTTTTTGAACCTGTTCAGAGGAAGTGGCTTGGAAGGTCTTGCGTCTGTGCCGCCTGTGCGTGATATTATTGCAAGACCTCTTATAAATATTTCAAGAGAAGAGATTGAGGAGTTTGCAAGAGTTAACAACATCCCATTTGTTGTCGATAAGACAAACTTCAGTCTTAAATATAAAAGAAACATAGTGAGAAACGAGATTTTACCACTAATAAAAGAAAAATTTGGGGAAAGTGTGTTAAATACCATTTTTCGCACAGTCGAAATAATAAGAGAAGAGAGTGACCAGATAGAAGAGCTTGCTCAAAAGTCTTTTGAGGAATGTGTTCAAAAAGAGGATATTTACTATGTTTTAAATATTGAAAAGACAAAAAATCTTCCAGTCTTTTTGCGAAGAAGAATTATAAAAATGATACTTGAATATTTTAACGCTCCAATTTCGTATGATATCTTAAAAGAGATTGAAGAGCTTGCTTCTCTTTCATCAGGTAAGAAAAAGGTATACAATGAATTAGTTGTTGAAAGACAAAATGACGAGCTGGTATTTTATAGAAAATCGGAAGAGAGTTCTTTTTGTTTTGAAATATCTTTAGACAAAGAAAACCATGTATTTTATAAAAGTTTTAAGTTCAATGTTAAGCCTACTTACAGGATAGAAAACCCAAAGAATATATACATTGATGCACAGCATATTACGCAGGAAAAGCTTTATCTTCGAACAAGAAGAGATGGTGATTTTATCTATTTCAAAACGGGTAAGAAAAAATTAAAAGAATGGTTCATTGACAAAAAAATTCCCAAACGAAGACGAAGTTCCATTTTACTTCTTGCAAAAGGCAGTGAAGTGATTGTAATATTTGATATTTATTCAAATATAGTTACTATAAACCATAAGTATAAAATCAAACCAGATACAAATATTTTCTTAGAAATACAATTTGCAAAAGTGAAAGGAGAAGAGTGACAGTGAAAGACATATCGCTCAAAGTAAAAGAGATTTTAATCACTGAGGAGCAGATAAAACAAAAAGTAAAAGAGCTTGGACAAAAAATTTCTGAAGATTATAAAGATAGTGACGATTTTTTAATGGTATGTATTTTAAAAGGTGGGGTAATTTTCATGGCAGACCTCTTAAGACAGATAACAATTCCTGTTAAGATAGAGTTTATGGCAGTGTCAAGTTATGGAAACTCAACATCTTCATCAGGAATTGTAAGAATTCTAAAAGACCTTGACACAAGCATAGAAGGCAAGGATGTTTTGCTTGTTGAGGACATTGTTGACACAGGTCTGACTTTAAGGTATATAACCGAGTATTTGAGAGGAAGAAAACCGAGAACTCTTAAAATTTGTACCATGCTTGACAAACCCAGCAGACGAAAAGTGGATGTGGAGATACATTACAAGGGGTTTGAGATACCAGATAAGTTTGTAATTGGTTATGGGCTTGATTATGCAGGACTTTACAGGAACCTGCCTTATATAGGCGTTTTGGAATAGAATAAAATTTAATTTTAGAATACTTGAAGGGAGTGCCTATTTACAATTGAGGAACCTATTTAAAACTGCAACAATTTATATTCTGATAGCCCTTGTAATTTTGTTACTTGTAGATATTTTAAGTGGAGGGCTTTCGTACAATCAGCTCTTTTCAAATTTGAGCGAAAGAAGAGAGGTAATTTATTCAGAACTCATAAACGACATAAACGATGGCAAGGTGACAAGGATTGTTTTGAGCTACAACAATGTGTCTGGACAGTATGCAGACGGCACCAAGTTTGACAATGTGTTTGTACCGTCTCCAGACAAGTTTTTGGACCAGATACAGCCAGCCATTCAGGCAAAGAAGATTCAAATAGTGACAAAAGAACCGCCGCAAGTACCATGGTGGCTTTCGACCTTTTTGCCAATGCTAATCTTTGCTGGTTTGATGATTTTTGTATGGATATTCATGCTGCAGCAGACCCAAGGTGGCGGCAGCAAGATAATGTCGTTTACAAAATCGCGTGCAAAGACAATTCAGGACCTTAAAAAGAAGGTCACATTTGCAGACGTTGCAGGTGCAGATGAAGAAAAAGAAGAACTTAAAGAGGTTATTGATTTTCTCAAAAATCCAAGAAAGTATATCGAACTTGGTGCGAGAATTCCAAAAGGGATTTTGCTTGTCGGACCGCCTGGAACAGGTAAAACCCTTTTAGCAAAAGCAGTTGCAGGCGAGGCAGGAGTTCCATTTTTCAGCATATCGGGTTCTGACTTTGTTGAGATGTTTGTTGGTGTTGGTGCAGCAAGAGTGAGAGACCTTTTTGACCAAGCAAAGAGAAATGCTCCATGTGTTGTGTTCATAGACGAGATAGACGCAGTTGGTCGTCACAGGGGAGCAGGGCTTGGCGGAGGTCATGACGAAAGAGAACAGACTTTAAACCAACTTCTTGTTGAGATGGACGGGTTTGGAACAAACGAAGGGATAATTGTAATGGCGGCAACAAACAGACCTGACATATTGGACCCTGCACTTTTGCGACCTGGCAGATTTGACAGGCAGATTGTTGTAAATGTTCCAGACGCAAAGGCAAGAGAAGAGATTTTAAAAGTTCATGCACGCAATAAGCCTCTTGGTGAAGATGTTGACCTATCTCAAATAGCAAAGATAACAGCTGGGTTTACTGGTGCTGACCTTGAAAATCTTTTGAATGAAGCAGCGCTTTTGGCAGCAAGAAAGGGTAAAAGACAGATTAACATGGAAGAGGTTCAGGAAGCTGTGGCTAAAGTGTTGATGGGACCTGAAAAAAGAAGCAGAGTTTACACTGAAAAAGAAAAGAAACTTACAGCATACCATGAAGCAGGTCATGCAATTGTTCGTACCATGATTCCTGATTCTGAACCTGTTCATGAGGTTTCAATTATACCAAGAGGGTATGCCGGCGGGTACACTATGTATCTTCCAAAGGAAGACAAGTTCTATGCTTCAAAATCTGATATGATGCGAGAGATTGTGACCCTTCTTGGCGGAAGAGTTGCAGAAAAGCTTGTTTTGGAAGATGTATCAACAGGTGCAGCATCTGATATAAAAAGAGCAACCAAGATTGCAAGGGACATGGTAACAAAATATGGAATGTCTGATAAACTTGGTCCTATGACCTTTGGAACAGAGCAGGAAGAAGTGTTCTTGGGAAGGGACCTTGCACTTGCAAGGAACTACTCAGAAGAGGTTGCTGCTGAGATAGACAGAGAAATAAAGAGTATCATTGAAGAAGCTTATAAAAAGGCTGAAGAGATACTTAAAGCGAACATTGATAAGCTTCACAAGGTGGCAAATGCACTTTTAGAAAAAGAAAAGCTCACGGGCGAAGAGTTTAGAAAACTTGTTTTTGAAGATACTCAGCCTCAGCCGGCTTAAAAAGGTGTGAAAGATTATAAAAATGTAGTTGCATTTTTTCAAAGAATATAATATAATAAGAATGAAAGGACAAAGGCGTCCTAAAGTTTAAAGTGGGCGTCTTTGTCCTTTTTTGTTTACTCATAATATCAAAAATCTTTGAATGGAGGGGAATTTTGTAATGAAGAATTACACCAAGGAAGACATCATTCGCATATGCAAGGAGCAGGATGTAAAATTTATAAGACTCCAGTTTGTGGACATTTTCGGAATTTTAAAGAATGTTGCTGTTCCTGTTGAGCAGCTTGAAGCAGTGTTGAACAATGAGATTATGTTTGATGGTTCGTCAATCGAAGGGTTTGTAAGGATTCAGGAGTCAGACATGTATTTAAGACCAGACCTTAACACATTCACAATCTTCCCATGGAGACCGTCACCAAACAAAGTAGCAAGGTTGATTTGTGACGTTTACCTTCCAGATGGAACACCGTTCCCTGGCTGTCCACGCGGTGTGTTAAAGAAGATGCTCAAAAAGGCTGAAGAGATGGGATATAAGTTTTTTGTTGGACCAGAGATAGAATTTTTCTTGTTCCTCACAGACGAAAATGGCAATCCAACTTTGCAGACACATGACCAGGGCGGATATTTCGATTTAGCACCTGTTGATTTGGGCGAGGATGCAAGAAGAGACATGGTATTGACTTTAGAGGAGATGGGATTTGAGATAGAAGCATCTCACCATGAAGTTGCACCTGGCCAGCATGAGATTGACTTTAAATACGACGACGCGCTCTACACAGCTGACAATGTTGTAACATTCAAGCTTGTTGTAAAGACAATTGCACAAAGACATGGCCTGCATGCAACATTCATGCCTAAGCCAATATTTGGCATTAACGGTTCTGGAATGCATACAAATATGTCTCTTGCAAGGGTATCTGATGGCAAGAATGCATTTTTAGACTCAAATGACAAGCTCCAGCTTTCAAAAGAGGCATATTACTTCATTGGTGGTCTTATGAAGCACGCAAGAGAGTTTGCACTTGTTACAAATCCGCTTGTAAACTCATACAAGAGATTAGTGCCAGGGTATGAAGCACCAGTTTACATCGCATGGTCACCAAGGAACAGAAGCCCGCTTATAAGAGTTCCAGCTAAAAGAGGTCAGGCAACTAGAGTTGAGCTAAGATGCCCAGACCCATCAGCAAATCCATACCTTGCATTTGCAGCTGTTTTGGCAGCTGGGCTTGACGGCATTAAGAACAAAATTGAGCCGCCAGAGCCAGTTGAAGAAAACATCTTCATAATGAGCGAAGAGGAAAGGGCAAAACGTGGAATTGGAAGCTTGCCAGGAAGCTTGGAGGAGGCAATCAAAGAGTTTGAAAACAGCCAGCTTATGAGAGAGACACTTGGAGACCACATTTTTGAAAAGTACTTAGAAGCAAAGAAGCTTGAATGGGACGATTACAGAACAAAAGTACATCAATGGGAGATTGACTCATATCTTACGAAGTACTAATTTAACAATAAAGGCTGCCATCTCAAAAGAGAGAAGGCAGCCTTTATTTGTATTTTAGTGTAAGGATTAAAGATTTTCATGCTTTTTAGCATTAAGATACCTGTCAATGCTCTCTGCAGCCTTTTTTCCCATCCCCATTGCAAGAATGACAGTGGCTGCGCCTGTGACAATGTCGCCTCCTGCAAACACACCTTCAATGTTTGTCATAAGATTTTCATCTACCTTGATAGAGCCATTGGGGTTTAACTCAAGGTCAGGTATAGCTTTTTTGACAAGTGAGTTTGGACTTTGGCCAATTGCAACAATGAAGTTGTCTGCTTCGAACACAAAGTTTGAACCGTCTACAGGTTTTACGCTTCGTCTGCCAGAGCTATCCGGGTCAGATAGCTTCATTTGTACAAGTTCTAAAGCTCTGACATGGCCCGACTCATCACCTATGAATCTTACAGGGCTTACAAGCTCAACTATTTTTATTCCCTCTTCTTTTGCATGCATAATTTCTTCTTTTCTTGCAGGCATCTCAGCCTCAGTTCTTCTGTATAGAATATAAACGTCGCTTCCAAGCCGTCTTGCCACTCTTGCTGCGTCCATTGCAACATTCCCACCGCCAATTACGCCAACTTTTTTACCAAGTTTAATTGGTGTGTCATATTCAGGGAACTTGTATGCCTTCATGAGGTTTATCCTTGTTAAAAATTCATTTGCTGAATATATCCCATTTAAAAGTTCACCTTCAATGTTCAGGAAATTTGGAAGTCCTGCACCAGAACTTATAAATACAGCGTCAAACCCTTCCTGCTTTAAATCCTCTAAATCAAATGTCTTGCCAAATATCATGTTTGTTCTAAACTCAACACCCATCTTCTTTAGATTTTCAATCTCCCACTCAACAACCTCCTTTGGAAGTCTGAACTCAGGTATTCCATAGTACAAAACTCCACCAAGCTTGTGAAATGCTTCGAATATTGTTACTTCATAGCCCATCTTTGTCAAAGATGAGGCACATGAAAGTCCTGCGGGGCCCGAGCCAATTATTGCTACTTTTCTACCATTTGGCTGGGGCTTTGAAAATTCAAATTCACAGTTTTGCCTGAACCAGTCAGCCACAAACCTCTCAAGCTTGCCTATAGCGATTGGTTCACCTTTTATTCCACGAACACAGTTCTGTTCGCACTGAGTCTCCTGTGGACATACGCGTCCGCATATAGCAGGAAGAAGATTTGTCTCAAGTATTTTCAAGTAGCTTTCTTTGAATTTTTTTTCCTTTATAAGACGGATGAATTCAGGAATTTTGACTTCAACAGGACAGCCTTTTACACACGGTGCATTTTTACACTCAAGACATCTTTGTGCCTCCCTAGCAGCTTCATCAGGTGTATAGCCCAAGCACACTTCATCAAAGTTGTGTATCCTCTCAATAGGTTCCTGTTCCTTAATTGGAACTCTTTTCAATACGTCCAATTTCTCTACTCCCCCAATCCAATTTTGCATTTGTGTTCCTTGTACGAAATGTTTTCAACATCTTGATAGTAGGAATTTCTTTTCATAAGTCCATCAAAGTCTACTTCAAATCCATTGAAGATAGGGCCGTCAACACAGGCAAACTTTACTTCATTTCCAATCTTCACTCTACATCCGCCGCACATTCCTGTCCCATCCACCATAATTGGATTGAGACTGACCAAAGTCTTGATTGAAAACCTTTTTGTTATATCAACAACTGCTTTCATCATTGGGACTGGTCCTACGGCAAATATTTCATCATACCTTCTGCCACTTTCTAAAAGCTCTTTTAAGATATCTGTGACAAATCCTTTTTTTCCATAGGAGCCGTCGTTTGTGGAGATGTATAGATTATTGCAATATTTTTTTAGCTCATCCTCAAAAAAGATGTTTTCTTTTGACCTTCCTCCAATGATGATATCTATGTTTTTGCCTTCGCTGTGAAGCATCTTTACCTTTGAAAATATTGCTGGAATTCCAAGCCCACCTGCCACAAAAAGGTAATCCTTATCTTCCGGGCTGTGTTCATATGGCATGCCAAGCGGCCCGACAAAATCAATAATTCTGTCTCCAGGGTTTAGCTGAGATAAAAGTGAGGTTGTTTTTCCTACAACCTGAAATATGATGTATACTATTCCCTTTTCATTGTCAAAGTCTGCAATTGTAAGAGGAATCCTTTCACCGTTTTCTGTAACCCTCAAGATAACAAACTGGCCCGGTTTAGCCTTTTTTGCAACCTGTGGGGAGTATATACCCATGAGCCATACATTCGGCGCTAAGTTTTGTTTTATAACAATTTCATTCATTTTTTTCTCACCTGCATAAACACAGATTTTAATATATAGTATCAAAAAAGCTCTGAAAATTCAAACATAAAGTTTGACAAAAACTTGACTATTACTCTTTTGTAGGGAAAGCTTCTTTGAGATGTAGCATATAATCCTAAGTAAGAGAAATGTTCTGGAGGACAAGACATTGAAGGAGGATATTGAAAAAAGAGTGATTTTGGCAGCAGAAATTATGATTAAGTACAATGCAACTGTGAGGAAGGTTGCAAGGATTTTGGGTGTGTCAAAGTCCACAATTCACAATGACCTTACAGAAAGGCTTTTGTACATTGACAAAGGGCTTTACAGGCAGGTAAGAGCTATATTGGAAAGAAATAGGCAAGAGAGGCACATAAGAGGAGGGCTTGCAACCAAGAGAAAGTACCTTATCAAAAAATCACAGCTTCTTTCTAAAAATAGTGGTATAATATAGCTTATAAAAATCTGGTGCAGGAGAGGTCAGAAGATGAAAGCAAGCTTTGAGGAACTTGTAGAAATAATGGACATACTCAGGAGCAAATGTCCGTGGGATAGACAGCAGACACATGAGAGTCTTAAAAAGTACCTCATCGAAGAGACATATGAGGTTATTGAAGCTATAGATGAAAAAGACTTTACAAAACTTAAAGAGGAACTTGGAGACCTGCTTTTACAAGTAGTATTTCATGCCAAAATTGCTCAGGAAAACGGTAGATTTGATATCTACGAGGTTATTTATGACATCTGTCAGAAGATGAAGAGAAGGCATACACATGTATTTGGTAGCGACAACTTTTCGACCGCTGAAGAGGTTCTCCAAAACTGGGATAAAATTAAAAACAATGAAAAAGAAATTGAAACGGTTACGGATAGCATGAAAAGAATTCCAAAACATCTTCCAGCTCTTATGAGAAGTTATAAGGTTCAAGAAAAAGCAGCTAAAGTGGGATTTGATTGGGAAAGTTATGAAGGTGCTCTAAATAAAGCATATGAGGAACTTGAAGAGTTAAAAGAGTGTTTGTCGAAAAATGATAAAAAAGAGAAAATTGAAGAAGAAATTGGCGACCTTCTTTTTGCAGTTGTGAATATAGCCAGATTTTTTGAAGTTGACCCTGAAGAAGCCTTGCACAGAACAGTTAAGAAGTTCATAACCAGATTTTCATATGTAGAGGAAAGTGCCTCCAAACAAGGTAAGAAATTGAATGAAATGACCTTTGAAGATATGGACAAATTTTGGGAAGAGGCAAAAAAAGTTTAGAAAAGGCTTGAAAAAAGAAGGATTTTTGATATAAATATAGAATAGAAATATTTAGAATATCACAAAATACGCGAGGAGGTAAGAAAGAATGAACAAAACAGATTTGATTTCGGCAATGGCAGAGAAGAGTGGTCTTACAAAGAAGGATGCTGAAAAGGCACTCAATGCGTTTGTAGATGCGGTAACAGAGGCACTCTCTAAGGGGGAAAAGGTTCAGCTTGTTGGTTTTGGTTCATTTGAGGTAAGAGAGAGAGCAGAAAGAGTTGGTAGAAATCCTCAAACTCAAGAAGAGATAAAGATTCCAGCAACAAAGGTCCCTGTATTCAAAGCAGGCAAGATGTTGAAAGATGCTGTTGCAAAATAGGTTTTTTGGTCGATATAGAGATTTTTAGAAAAGAAGGGAAAATTTGCTTTAGTGTTAACTCGGCTGCAGCCAGTTTTTAGCTGCAGCCATAAATTTTTCACCACTTTTATAATTTTTCAGAAGGCTCAAAGAAGGTGGGGACTTTAAAAGATGCGAATAGACAAGTATCTAAAAGTGTCGAGAATTATCAAAAGAAGGACTTTGGCACAGGAAGCGTGCGAAGCGGGAAGAGTATTTGTGAACGGAAAAGTAGCAAAACCATCAACAGATGTCAAAGTTGGAGATGTCATTGAGGTACACTTTGGTGACAGGGTTTTTAAATGCAAAGTAGCAAGCGTTGATGAGAAGGTTCAAAAAAATTTAGCAAGTTCCATGTATGAAGTGATTGAGTAAAGCTTTCAGGTGATATTTTGACATAATTTGAGGTCAAAAGGAATATAGTTATTGTGTAACATTGAAAGTATTTTTAAAGGATGCCACATGGTAATGGATGAAAGAAAAAATCTAAAATCTAAAATTCACAGTGTGCTTATCGAGAACAGGGAAAAGATAACAATAAATGGTGTTGATGATGTTGAGAGCTTTGATGAGAACAATATCATACTTATTGTCAATGATGAATTGCTTGTAATAAAAGGGTTTGACCTTAGAATAAATAAAATAAACACAGAGACAGGGGAGGTATTCATAGAAGGACAGATTTATTCGCTTGAGTATGGTGAAAGTCCTAAAAAAGGTTTGCTATCACGACTTTTTAAATGAGAGGCGAAAAAGATTGTCGGCAAGCATATTTGAGCAGATTTCGGATTTTACAAGTTGTTTTTTCCTTGGGTTTGTAGTAGGAGTTGTATTTGATTCATTCTTTTTCAAAAGAATATTGAAGCGCTGCACAAAAGAACTTTTATTTTTTGCATCTTCAATTTTATCCACGGCAGTATTGATAGCGGGTCTTATGTTTATAAATTTTTATACAATCAAATGGTACACTTTTTTGGCAATAGCTTGCGGTATTTATGTTTATAAAAATACCGTTTCGCCACTCTATAAAGGGTTTTTGAAAAAGGTGAACAAAGTTTTATCTTTCATTAAAAGATAAATTGTGATAGAATATAACTACACTTTTGAGAGTTTTCAAAAAGGAAGACAAGCCGTGAAAAAATTATTTAAAGTTCTCAAGAGAGTTTTTGTGCTGATATTTGTAATAGCCTTTTTTGTATATTCTGTTACTACAGTTTTTAAGCAGCAAATGATTTTAAGACAGGTAAAGGCTCAGCAGCGGGAAGTCATTGTCCAGATAGAAAAAGTCAAAAAAGAAAATGAATATCTAAGAAGGCTTGCACAGTATGTTGGGACAAAAGACTACATTCAGCAGGTGGCAAGGGAAAAGCTTGGGCTTGTTGGCAAGAATGAAATTGTATTTATAGATAAAAACAAAAAGAAAAAGGAGTAGAGGAGGCTATTTTGTGTTAATCAAAAGAGATCAAATATTAGAAGGTATTGTAAAGGGCATAACACAGTTTGGTGCGTTTGTTGAGCTTCCAAACGGTAGGGTTGGTCTTGTCCATATCTCAGAGGTGGCAGAGGAGTATGTTGAGGATATAAAAAAGTATTTAGAAGAAAATCAAACTGTTAAAGTAAAGGTTATTAATATAAAAGAAGATGGTAAAATTAGCCTATCAATAAAGAAAGCAAAGGAAACAATGAAAAGAGAAAACGAGAAAAAAAGAGCTAAAGATGATTTTGAAGCAAAACTTTCAAAGTTTTTGAAAGACAGCAATCAAAAGCTTAGTGAGTACAACAAACGATTTGACGGGAAAAGAAGATAACAGCCTGTTTTAAAATTGAAACAGGCTTTTAATTTAGAAAAAGTATGTCAAAAAAATATCAAAAGAAGATAAGGGGGAGAAAAGTTGTTAAAAAAAAAGAACATTTCACTTGCGGTTATAAGAAGACTGCCGAGGTATCTTCGGTATGTTGAAGATCTCTTAAACCATGATGTAATGAGGATATCTTCGTCAGAGCTGAGCCAGAGAATGGGTTATACGGCTTCCCAAGTAAGGCAGGATTTCAATAATTTTGGTGGGTTCGGCCAGCAAGGATATGGTTACAGCACACAGGTTCTTTATGAGAATCTTGTAAAAATTTTGGGACTTGACAGGAATTTTAAAATGGTCATTGTGGGAGTAGGTAACCTAGGGCAAGCACTGGCAAACTATGCCAATTTCTACAAAAAGGGGTTTAGACTAATTGGACTTTTTGACATTGACCCTCAAAAGATAGGAAAAGCTATCCGCAATATAAAGATTGAACATATTGACAAACTAAAGGATTTTATAAAGAAGAACGATGTTGACATAGGTGTTCTGTGCGTGCCGGCAGATGTTGCACAAGAGGTTGCAGATATAATGGTTGAAGGTGGGATAAAGGGTATTTGGAATTTTACTGCAAAGGAGATTGAAGTAAAGGGTGAGGTTGTTGTTGAGAATGTGCATCTGATTGATAGTCTCATGGTACTGTCGTACAAGTTGAACGAAAAACTGCTTGAAAAAGAGAGAATAAAATAAAACTTGAGGTGAAATGGATGCGATATATAAGTACAAGAGGGAATAAAGAGGTGCAGGCAAAAGAGGCTATTTACAGGGGAATAGCTGAAGATGGAGGGCTTTACACCCCTGTTTCAATTCCGTCTCTTGATTTAAGTAAGATAAAAAACATAGACTCTTACGCAAATCTTGCAAAATATGTATTTGAGCTTTATCTTACTGATTTTACAAATGAAGAAATTGCTGATTGTATTTACAAGTCATACAGCCGTGGCAAGTTTGACACAAAAGATGTTGTGGCTATCAAAAAGCTCAGCCCGAGTCTTTTTGCACTTGAGCTGTGGCACGGTCCGACGTACGCTTTCAAAGATGTTGCATTGCAGGCTCTACCTCATCTTTTGCTAAAATCAATGCCAAATTTTTACAAACAGGCGCTCATACTTGTTGCAACATCAGGCGATACCGGCAAGGCGGCGTTGGAAGGATTTAGGGATGTGGATTTAACAAAGATAGTTGTGTTTTATCCATCTGAATGTGTGTCTGATGTTCAGAAAAGACAGATGACAACCCAAGAAGGCAGAAACACTTTTGTAGCCGGGATAAAAGGCAATTTTGACGATGCCCAATCTGGTGTGAAGGAGATTTTCACAAACAAAAAATGCATAGATACAATCGAAAATCTGGGGTTTTTCTTTACCTCTGCAAACTCAATAAATTTTGGTAGGCTTCTTCCACAGATTGTGTACTATATCTGGAGCTATCTTGTACTTTTGAAGAATGGTGATATTCGCGAAGATGAAAAAATAAACTTTGTTGTTCCGACAGGTAATTTTGGCAATATATTGGCAGGTTTTATTGCAAAAATCATGGGAATTCCTATAAATAAGCTGATTGTTGCTTCAAACATAAACAGTGTTGTTGCAGATTTTATTAGGACAGGCTTGTACGACAGAAGAAGAGAATTTTACAAAACAATCTCACCTTCAATGGACATTCTTGTTGCAAGTAATTTGGAGAGGTTATTGTATTTGGTAACAAAAGATTCGGAAAAAGTAAAAAAATACATGTTAGATTTGAAGACTGAGGGGTATTTCAAAGTTGAAGAGGAAGTTTTAAAAGAGATTCAGGAAAATTTCTGGGGCGATTTTTCCACAGATGACCAGACAAGAAATAGCATAAAGACTATTTACCGCGAATATGGTTATCTTGTTGACCCACACTCTGCTGTTGGTTTTGATGTTTACAGCAAGTACCAGAAGCAAACCTTGGATGGTACAAAAACGGTTGTGCTACAAACTGCAAATCCTTACAAGTTTGCAAAAGATGTTTTGAACGCTTTGTTTGAAGGTGAATATAATAAAATTGACCCGTTTGAAGCGGTTGAGGTTTTGTACACAAAGACGTGTGTTGAGGTTCCAGAAGGGATAAAAAATCTTCTTTCAAAGCCAATTTTGCATCCGGATGTGATAGAAAAAGACAAAATGTTTGATTTTATATTAGAGAAAATAAGAGATAATTGAAGAAATTTTAAAAAATGACCCAGAAAACAAAAAATTTTAGCCCCAAAAGGGTTGAAAAAAGAAAAAATTGTGCTAAAATAGAAGTTGAAAAATGAATATTGCAAGATATCTCGGTAGGCGAGGCTCCTACAGGGATATAGGCTGCTGCCGCGAAAGATTGGAGACAATCTGAGCTGGTGAACAGGTTTTGCCGAAACCAAGGCATAACCTAATGCAGCTTTTTATGCCGTGTAGTGCCAAAGCTTGTACGAGGTAGCTTTAAAAAGGGCAGAAGTGTGCTTTCACCTCGTTTTTAAGCTTTGGGTGAAAGCACTTTTTGTTTCTAATAGCAATGTATAAAATTTTGCTATTGCGAAAATTCTTCTTAAAGAAGGAGTTGAGAGAAAAGATGGATTCTGGTCCTGTGAGTAAGCAGGATTGGACAGCAAAAAGCAATTGTACTTTGGAATGTGGAGGGGTGCTAATTTTTCTCTGTTTTGAAGAAAATAAAGGGATAAATACACCTTTTTGCAAATAGATTTTAAAGGCTTTTAGCACCCCTCCACCAAATGACACCAAAAATAAAAATTCAAAAAGGGAGGGGTGCTAAAATGCCAAACGTCACAAGCTTTTATCTTAGCAGAGTAATCGGCAACAAGGTCTTTTCAGAAGAAAAGAAGGTTGTGGGAAGGCTTTTAGACTTGGTTGTTGATGCAAGTTATATAAGACCCAAAGTGATTGCTGCAAAGGTAAAAAGTGGCGGTCAAACTCAAATTGTGGACTTTTCGTTTTTCATAATCTACAAGGAAAAAGGTCAGTACGTGATTGAAACAAGGAACTTAAAGCCAATCGATGTGAAAAAAGAAGACACCATTATGCTTGTTCGTCATATACTTGACAAGCAGATTGTTGATATGAACGGCAGAAAAGTTGTGAGGGTAAATGATATAAGACTTGCAGTACTTTCTACAGGTGTTTATGTAATAGCTGTAGATATCGGCCTTGAGGGGCTTTTGAGAAGGCTTGGTCTTGCAAAACCTCTGAAAAAGGTGTTAAAACCGCTTGGTAAAAACATTCCTTCGCGTCTTATTTTGTGGGATGATGTACAGCCGCTTGCATCTCCAAGGCTTGATTTGAAACTTTCAACCACATATTCAAAGCTTGCTACCTTGCATCCTTCGGATTTGGCAGACATTATTGAAGAGCTTGACAAAAAGACGCAGGCTTATATCTTTTCTACCCTGGATGATGAAAAGGCTGCAGATGTTTTGGAAGAGCTTGAGGTTGAAGCACAGAGAAATGTTTTAGAGAGTCTTCCTGTTGAAAAGGCGGCGGATGTGCTTGAGAAAATGCCGGCTGATGAGGTTGCAGACATTCTGGACGAGATAAAAGAGGAAAGAGCAGAAGAGCTTTTAAACAGCATGGAGAAAGAAGCATCAGAAGAAGTCAAAGAACTTATGGAGTATCCCGAAAACAGTGTTGGTGCGATAATGACAACCGATTTTATCTCGTTCAAGACACATTTCACAGTTGAGCAGACAATAGAGGAGCTAAGACGCTTAAAACCTGAACCAGATGAAATTTATTATCTGTATGTTGTTGACAATGACGAAAGGCTTTGCGGGGTTGTGTCTTTGCGTGATTTGGTAATCTCTGAGCCTCAAACACCGCTTTATGAGATAATGAACAGAGACGTGGTCTGTGTTAAAGACACTGACAATGTTAATTCTCTTGTTGAGATTATCTCAAAATATAGCCTTCTTGCTGTGCCTGTTGTGAATGAGAGCAAGAAACTCATTGGAGTTGTCATTATAAACGACATTGTATATGAACTGTTAAAGATGAAAAGAAAACTGCTGCTGTAGATGATTAGATAAGACGAAAGAGGTGATGTAATATGACACAGACAACAAGAAATATTAGGCTTAAGAATATTCTTTTGATTATGAGTATAATTGGACCAGGGCTTGTCACTGCAACGGCTGACAACGATGCATCAGGCATTGCAACATATGCAATGGTAGGTTCCATGTTTGGTTACAAGATGTTATGGGGACTTTTTCTGATAACCATAAGCTTGGCGGTAATTCAAGAGATGGCGGCGAGGATGGGTGTTGTGACAGGCAAGGGACTTTCTGACCTTATAAGAGAAAACTTTGGTGTGAAAATGACATTTTTTGCGATGGTGACCCTTTTGATTGCCAACTTTACAACAACAGTTGGCGAGTTTGCAGGAATTGCAGCAAGCCTTGAGATATTTGGTATATCAAAATATATCTCTGTTCCTCTTACTGCCATTTTTGTATGGTATATTATCAATAAAGGTTCGTATAGAAAAACAGAGAAGTTCTTTTTAGGTCTTATGGTAATTTATGTTAGCTATATAATTTCAGGATTTTTGGCCAAACCAGACTGGAAAGAGGTGTTCAAAAACACATTTGTGCCCTCATTTAGCTTTGAGCCCAGTTTTGTATTGATTTTTATTGCCATGATAGGGACCACGATAACGCCATGGATGCAGTTTTACTTGCAGTCATCTGTTGTGGATAAAGGGGTTGATGTTAAGAACCTTAAGTACCAGCGATGGGATGTGTTTTTGGGTGCCTTCTGGACAGACTTTATTGCCTTTTTCATAGTTGTTGCAACAGCGGCGACACTTTACAAACATGGCATTAACATTGAAACAGCAGAAGATGCGGCAAAGGCGCTTCAGCCGTTTGCAGGAAAATATGCATCAAGCCTTTTTGCGATAGGGCTTTTTGGTGCATCACTTTTAGGTGCGCATATTCTGCCACTTTCAACAGCGTATGCTATAACTGAGGCATTTGGTTTTGAAAATGGACTTGACAAGAAATTCAAAGAAGCACCTATATTTTATGGAATAATACTTCTTTTTATTGTAATAGGTGCGGGAATAATTTTACTTCCGAATATACCACTAATTAAACTTATGATAATAGCTCAGGAGATAAATGGAATTTTGCTTCCAATAATTCTCATTTACATGCTTAAGCTCACAAACGATAAAGAAATCATGGGTGAGTATGTGAATTCAAAACTATTTAATGTAATTGCATGGGTGACAGTTGTGTTCATAATAATTTTAACATTGATTTTGCTTGTACAGCCATTTTTGAATATATAGACCTTCCTGGGCCTGTTTTTTACGTTTGCTTTTTAGAGAGAAAGTTTTAAACTATTATGATGAGTTTAGCCGCAGATGGTTTTCATCAAAAGACTATTCTTGCGGCTTTTCTTTTTCTTCACTTGACATGAAGCGCATCTTTGGTTTATAATTGACAAAAGTTAAAATGTACAAGCATAAATTGAAGTGGTTTGAATTAAAATTAATCATAAAAAAATAAAGTCTATTTTCTTTTTGAAAAAGGGGAGGAAAAAATGGCAAGAGAAATGGATACAGCAAAATATCAACTTTCTCGTGAAGCATATGAAAAGTACTTAAAAGAGCTCGAAAATTTAAAAACAGTTAAGAGGAAAGAAGTTGCAGAAAAGATAAAGGTTGCTCGTTCATTTGGTGACCTTTCAGAAAACTCTGAGTATGATGAGGCAAAGGCAGAACAGGCAGCTTTAGAGGAAAGAATTGCATATTTAGAGCAACTTATAAATAATGCCAAGATTATTGATAAGGATGAAGTCTCAACTGATTTTGTTGGAATTGGTACAAATGTAAAAATTCAGAATTTAGATACTGGGGATGTATTTGAATATTCAATAGTTGGGTCAAAGGAAGCAGACCCTTTGAATTTTAAGATTTCTGATGAGTCGCCTGTTGGCAAAGCTTTGATGGGTAAAAAAGTTGGAGATGTTGTTGAAGTGAGTGTACCTGCAGGAAAGTTCAGATATAAGATACTTGAGATATCAAAATAAAAAGACGGAGTTGGTGAGAAGGGATGCAGGATTTTGAGTTTACACAGGAAGAGCTAAACGAGCAGATACAAAACAGGATAAAGAAACTTCGAGAACTTCAGCAGAATAAATACAATCCATATGAAAAGGTAAAGTACGACCCAACACATTATTCCACTGATATTAAAGAGAAATTTGACCAGTTTGAAGGTAAGTTTGTCTGTGTTGCAGGAAGAATGCTTTCAAAAAGAGGTCATGGCAAGGCTTCGTTTGTGGATATTTTGGACACAAAAGGGAAAATCCAGATTTATATAAAGATTGATGAAGTTGGAGAAGAGAAGTATCAGGAGTTCAAAGAGTATTATGATATTGGAGATATAATAGGGGTAAAAGGTGAGGTTTTCAAGACTCACAAGGGTGAGATCTCAATAAAAGCAAAAGAGATTGAGATGCTCACTAAATGTTTGCGACCACTTCCTGAAAAGTGGCATGGACTCAAAGATGTTGATACAAGGTATAGAAAAAGGTATCTTGACCTGATTGTAAATCCTCAGGTTCGTGATACTTTTATCAAGAGAAGTTTAATAATTCGTTCAATCCGGAAATTTTTAGATGACAGGGGATTTTTGGAGGTAGAAACTCCTGTTTTGAGCCCTATTGCAGGTGGTGCTGCTGCAAGACCATTTATTACACATCATAATGCTTTAGACATTGATCTGTATTTGAGAATTGCAACAGAGCTTCATCTCAAAAGGTTAATAGTTGGTGGGTTTGACAAGGTATACGAGCTTGGTCGTGTGTTTAGAAATGAAGGTATTTCAATAAAACACAACCCTGAATTCACAACCATTGAGATTTACCAGGCATATGCCGACTACAAGGACATGATGGACCTTACTGAAAAGCTCATCACAACAGTTGCACAAGAGGTTTTGGGCACCTTAAAAATAACGTATCAAGGGCAGGAGATTGACCTGACACCGCCATGGCAAAGACTTACCATGGTTGAAGCAATCAAAAAGTATGTTGGTGTGGACTTTGAAAATGTTACTTCTCTGGATGAAGCAAGAAAAATTGCAAAGGACCTTGGGATTGAGGTTGAGGAAAACTGGCAGGTAGGTCATATTATAAACGAGGTGTTTGAGAAAAAGGTTGAAGATTTTCTTGCCCAGCCCACGTTTATAATGGACTATCCGGTTGAAGTTTCTCCGCTTGCAAAGAGAAAGAAAGACAATCCACAGTTTACAGAGAGGTTTGAGCTTTTCATCACTTGCAGGGAGATTGCAAACGCATTTTCAGAGCTCAACGACCCGTTTGATCAGAAAGAAAGATTTTTAGAACAGCTCAGAGAAAGGCAGAGAGGCAACCAAGAAGCCCACATGATGGATGAGGACTTTATAGAAGCGCTTGAGTACGGCATGCCACCAACAGGTGGGCTTGGAATAGGAATTGACAGGTTGGTTATGCTTCTGACAGATTCATATTCAATCAGAGATGTGTTACTTTTCCCAACAATGCGACCAAAGGATTAGTAAAAAGAGGAAAGGGGCAGTTTTGTTTTTTGAAAAAGCTGCCCCTTTTTTTAGAATACTATAATCTTTTAATTGTGCTATAATAGTAAGGGAAGGTAAAATGGGAAAGAGGGAGATTTTAAATAGCATGAAAATTGCTATTCCACATTCGCTTTTGTATTATTACTATTTTCCTTTATGGGATACGTTTTTCAAAGAGCTCGGGTTTGATGTTGTGGACACAGGACCAACAACCAAGGATATTCTTGACAAGGGTTCAAAGGCGGCTGTTGCTGACATCTGTGCACCCATCAAAATCTTTACAGGACATGTTATTGAGGGACTTGAGAAGGCTGATTATGTGTTTGTTCCAAGGTTTGCGAGGATAAAAAAGCCGGAATATTTTTGTCCAAAGTTTATGGGACTTCCAGACATAATTGAAGGAACGGTAGAAGAAAGCAAAGGAAGAGTTATCTCACCCACAATAAATGAAAAAAACAACGAGAATATAAGCTCGCCGAAGGTTTATGAAATCCTTATTGAGATGTTTGGATTTTCTCACAGGGAGATACGACTTGCGATAAAAAGAGCAGAAGAGGTTTTTAAAAGATTTAAAAAACTGATGCACAAAGGACTCTCGTGCGACAAAGCACTTGAGAGTTACAGAACAGGCAGATGGGAAGAAGATTTAGAAAAGGTAAAAAAAGATGGTGATGTGACAATTGCTGTTTTGGGATATGTGTATGATGTGTATGATTCTTTCATAAGCATGGATGTTGTAAAAAAACTTGAAGCCTTAGGTGTAAATATAAAAACATTTGAGATGGTACCCCAAGAGGTTGCATATGACAATTTAAAACACTACAGGAAAAGACTTTTCTGGACGTTCTCAAACAGGGTGCTTGGTGCAGGTCTTCATTATCTTAAAGATCCCGAGGTAGATGGTATAATCCATGTGACAGCTTTCGGATGTGGACCTGATGCAATTGTGGGAAGGTTTTTGCAATTTGAGAGCGATGTTGCAGGAAAGCCATTTATTACTTTGAGAGTGGATGAACATACAGGCGAGGGACACATGATAACAAGGATAGAAGCCTTTGTTGACATGCTCAAGCGAAAAAAGTGGGCAAAATTGTCGGAGGTATTGTAAAGATGAAAGTATCATTTCCTTACATGGGCTCTGCCATAGTGTATAAAAAGCTTTTTGAGTTTTTGGAACATGAAGTGATAATGCCGCCAAAACCAACACAGAGGACCATGGACCTTGGTGTAAAATACTCACCAGAGTTTGCTTGCATTCCTCTTAAAATGGTTATGGGAACATATTTAGAGGCCATTGAAAAAGGTGCAAAAGTGCTTGTGACATCTGGTGGACATGGTCCGTGCAGGGCAGGTTTTTATGGTGACACTCACAGGAACATATTAAAATCTCTTGGTTATGACGATGTCGAACTTATAATCTTTGATGCTCCACAGGATAACTGGAGGGCATTTTTCAGGAACGTTCAAAAAATCCGAAATGGAGTTCCTTGGCATAAGGTTATAAACAGGATGTACACGTTATACAGATTTGTCCAGAAGCTTGATGAGCTTGAGAAGATGGTTCAAAAGATAAGACCGTATGAGGTCAACAAAGGCCAGACAACTCAGGTTTGGAATCAAATCCAAGAAAAGTTTGACAAAATAAAGACAAGAAAAGAACTGTATAAGGTTTATGAAGAGTGCAAGCAGATGCTTCTTAGCATTCCAACAAAGAAGGTTGATGAAAAAGACAGAATAAGGGTTGGAATTGTGGGAGAGATTTATGTTGTGATGGAAAGCTCTATTAACTTTGGGATAGAAGAGATTTTGGGCAATCTTGGTGTTGAGGTAGAAAGAAGCTTGTATCTTTTTGAGTGGATAAACGACAATCTGGTTCCATGGATTTTAAGACCCAAGAGGTTTAAAGAGATTATAAAAAAGGGTCAAAAATATATCAAGATTTTAATTGGTGGTCATGCGGTTGAGACTGTGGGGCATATTATAGACTTTAAAGAGAGAGGATTTGACGGAATTGTTCATCTTATGCCTTTTGCATGTTTGCCAGAACTTGTGACCCAGAGTTTAATTCCAAAGATATCAAAAGAGGTTGACATTCCAATTCTGTCGCTTCCAATAGATGAGCAGACAGGGAAGGCAAATATGCTCACCAGGATAGAAGCTTTCATTGACCTTTTGAGAAATAGGAAAAGAGGAAAAACAAAAGAGGTCTTTATTGACAACATACAAGAACATGTTCAGGAAGAAAGGGTTGTAATGGTATGAAGGAAATCTACATAGGGGTTGACGTGGGTTCTGTTTCAACTAACGTTGTTGCCATTGATAAAGATGTGAAGGTGCTTTTTAAGACGTATATAAGAACAAACGGACAGCCTATAGATTCTGTCAAAGAAGGTGTAAAGCAGTTAAAAGAGACACTTGGAGATGTAAAAGTTTTAGGGGTAGGCACAACCGGGTCGGGCAGACAGCTTGCAGGTGCTATCTTGGGTGCTGACGTTGTGAAGAACGAAATTACAGCCCATGCAACAGCCACAATTCATTTTGTACCGGATGTGAGAACTATTTTTGAAATAGGCGGCCAGGACTCTAAGATAATAATTATAAAAGACCAGATGGTTGTGGATTTTGCAATGAACACTGTATGTGCTGCAGGCACAGGTTCGTTTTTGGACCATCAGGCAGAAAGGCTCAAAATTCCTATTGAACAGTTTGGTGATTTGGCACTATCTGCAACAAGACCAGTTCGAATTGCGGGAAGGTGCACAGTTTTTGCAGAGTCTGACATGATTGCAAAGCAGCAGTTTGGCTTTTCAAAAGCTGAGATAATAAGAGGGCTTTGCGATGCTCTTGTGAGAAATTATTTGAACAATGTTGGAAGAGGCAAGAATTTAGAACCGCCATTTGTTTTTCAGGGCGGTGTTGCAGCGAACAAGGGTATCAGAGCAGCATTCGAAAGAGAACTTCAAAGCAAGATTATTGTACCTGAACATTTCAATGTCATGGGGGCAATAGGTAGCGCCATTTTAGCAAAAGATTATATTGAAAAGACAAAGGCAAGAACAAATTTCAGGGGGTTTGACGCTGCTGACATTGATTTTTCAACATCATCTTTTGAATGCAAGGGTTGTTCGAACAGGTGCGAGGTTGTGAAAGTGTCAATGGAAGGCAAGGTCATTGCAATGTGGGGTGACAGGTGTGGTAAGTGGACAAATTCGCTGTAAGTTCTTCAGCAGCAAAGCCATGGAAGGTTTGTTCCATGGCTTTAAGTTTTTTACGTACAGGTTTATTTTTCTATTTAAAAAGTGATATAATAAAAATAGAAAAATAATTCTTGGTAAGAAGGTTTTAATCATGTCAGAGGGGTAAAGGATTATATAAGGTCAATTATTTTAAAAATCTGTGCTTTGGAGTCGTATCCTGGAAAGGAGGAGGAACTAAAAGAATTTGTAGAAAACGAACTTTCTGAGATGCTCATCTTTTACGACGATGACGTTAAAAACAACCTCTTTGGCGAAAGAGGCAAAAATCCAAAGGTGCTTTTGAATGCTCATCTTGACTCATACGGAGCAGAACATGTGGGTAAAAACTGGATGTTTGAAGTAGTTTTTGATGAAAAAACAGGAAGGATAAAAGGAAATGGCGTACGGCCTATAGGTGCTGACGACAGATGCGGTATTGCTATTATCTTGGCTCTTCTGAGGTTTACTGACTACCAATTCAAGTTTCTTTTCACCACATCCTGTGAAGATGAACACCAGGGTGTAAAGTTCTTCATTGAAAATCATCCAGAATTTTTCAAGGGCGTAAACCTTGTGATTGGTCTTGACAGAAGAGGGTTTGGGGATGTTGTGTGCAGCTATGGCGGAAAAGACGTGTGCTTTAAGAATGAGTGTATTGACAAGGTGATAGAAATTGGAAAATCCTTAGGAATTCCGGCTAAGAAAGAAAAAAGTCCCCATGTTGCTGATATAAGGTTTATTGCAGACAAGTTCGGAATTAGTAGTTTTTGTCTTTCTGTGGGATATTACAATCCTCACACAACCTCTGAGTATGCTGTTTTGAATGAGAGGTTGTGAAGACCTATGAATGGATGTGCAAAATCTTGGAGTGTGTGCAATGAAAGAAAAAGCCTTTGAATAGCTTTTCACAAGGGCCTTTTAAAAAGGTCCTTTTTTGTTATTGTAATTTTTCCTTTGCTCAAGTATAATGTATTAAAAATGATTATTTATGCATCTTTCTCTTCATTTAGGCGAAAAAATCGTTAAAAAAATAGGAGATATTATAAAAAACATGTCGACAAAGATTTTCGGGTATTATACAATAAATAATTAATCCTTTTTCGAACATCTCAAACTATACACATAGGGGGAAATGTTTCAATGGAAGAAAAACTAATATACATTGATGGGGAGTTTTACAAGAAATCAGAAGCTAAAATTTCAGTGTTTGACCATGGTTTTTTGTACGGTGATGGTGTATTTGAAGGAATAAGGGTATATAATGGCAAGATTTTTAAGTGCAAAGAACATGTGGACAGGCTCTATCAGGCTGCAAAGGCCATCTACATGGAAATTCCAATCTCAAAAGAAGAGATGATTGAAGCGCTAAAGAAGACATGCAGGATAAACAATATCAGGGAAGGATATATCAGGCTTGTTGTATCGCGAGGAGTTGGGGATTTGGGCCTTTCTCCAACAAAGTGTCCAAAACCAACAATTGTAATAATTGCTGATTCAATTGTTTTATATCCACAAGAAATGTATGAAAAGGGAATGAAGGTAATAACAGCATCCACAAGAAGAAATAGTCCTCAGTGTGTTGACCCGCAGATAAAGTCATTGAACTATCTTAATAACATTTTGGCAAAGATTGAAGCAAACAGGGCCGGAGTGCCTGAGGCTATAATGCTTACACAGGATGGGTATGTCACAGAATGTACAGGAGACAACATCTTCATTGTCAAGGACGGTGAGCTTATCACTCCACCTGTGTATCTTGGAGCTTTGGATGGGATTACAAGAAGAACGGTTATGACTTTGGCAAAAGATTTGGGAATACCTGTGTATGAAAAGGTATTTACACTTTACAATCTTTACAATGCTGATGAGTGTTTCTTTACAGGTACTGCGGCAGAGGTTATTGCAGTGACCGAGGTTGACGGTAGAAAGATTGGAAATGGAGAGGTTGGACCAATAACCAAAAAGCTCATGGAAGAATTCAAAAAGCTTACACTTGTTGATGGTGTTGACATATACGAATAAGGAGATGAAAGCATAAGATGAGAAGTGATATTGTCAAGAAAGGATTTGAAAAGGCTCCTCAGCGTTCGCTTTTCAAAGCAATGGGATACACTGATGAGGAGATAAGAAGACCACTTATTGCAGTTGTAAATTCGTGGAACGAGGTTGTTCCAGGGCACATTCATCTTGACAGGATTGCAGAGGCAGTAAAAGCAGGTATCAGGCTGGCCGGGGCAACTCCAATGGAGTTTAACGTCATTGGTGTGTGTGATGGTATTGCGATGGGTCACATTGGCATGAAGTATTCGCTCATCACAAGAGAGCTCATTGCAGATTCAATCGAGGCAATGGTAATGGCACACCAGTTTGATGGCATGGTCTTGATTCCAAACTGCGACAAAATCGTTCCTGGAATGCTCATGGCAGCAGCAAGGGTGAACATCCCAGCTATTTTGATAAGCGGTGGACCTATGCTTGCAGGAAAAATTGGTGATAAAGTATGCGACCTTAACTCTGTATTCGAAGGTGTGGGCGCATACTCTGCAGGCAAGATTTCTGAAGAGGATTTGTATGCCTTAGAAGAAAATGCATGTCCTGGCTGTGGTTCATGCTCTGGGATGTTCACTGCAAACACAATGAACTGTTTGAGCGAGGCTTTGGGGCTTGCTCTTCCTGGAAATGGAACAATTCCAGCTGTCATGGCAGCACGAATTCGTCTTGCTAAAATGGCAGGTATGAAGATTGTTGAGCTTGTTGAAAAGGACATAAAACCGTCTGATATTTTAACTATTGAGGCTTTTGAAAATGCCTTGGCAGTTGACATGGCGCTTGGGGGATCAACAAACACCATCTTGCATCTTCCTGCTATTGCAAATGAAGTTGGAATAAAGTTAAATCTTGATATCATAAATTCTATAAGCGACAGAACACCAAACCTGTGCAAGCTCTCACCGGCAGGGCAACATCATATTGAGGATTTGTACTTTGCAGGCGGCGTTCAGGCTGTTATGAATGAGCTGTCTAAGAAAGGCTTGATTCATCTTAACCTTTTAACAGTCACGGGGAAAACTGTAGGAGAAAATATCAAAGATACGAAAGTTAAAGATTACAATGTCATAAGACCAATCGACAATCCATGTTCTGAGACAGGCGGGCTTGTGATTGTGAGGGGTAACCTTGCACCAGATGGTGCTGTTGTCAAGAAAAGTGCTGTGCCGCCAAAGCTAATGAAGCACAGAGGACCTGCGCGTGTGTTTGAAAGCGGTGAAGAGGTGTTTGAGGCAATCTTGAAAGGAAAGATTCAAAAAGGAGATGTTATTGTCATAAGATATGAAGGGCCAAAAGGCGGACCTGGAATGAGAGAGATGCTATCTCCAACATCGGCGCTTGCAGGTGTTGGGCTAATTGAAGATGTTGCGCTGATAACCGATGGAAGGTTTTCCGGTGCAACAAGAGGTGCATGCTTTGGACATGTGTCACCAGAAGCTGCAGAACGTGGCCCGATTGCAGCAGTCCAAGATGGGGATATTATCTCAATAGACATAGAAAATAAGACTCTTACCTTAGAAGTTCCTGAAGAAGAGATAAAAAGAAGGCTTGAAAGCCTTCCACCATTTGAGCCAAAAGTGAAAAAAGGTTATCTTTACAGATACTCAAAGCTTGTAAGGTCGGCTTCAACTGGTGCAATACTTGAATAAAAATCTTGTTTTGGGGGTTGTGGTATTTTGAAGCTGACAGGTGCAGAGATTATAATTGAATGCTTAAAAGAACAAGGCGTAAAAGAGGTATTTGGATATCCCGGTGGTGCAGCATTGAATATATATGATGCACTCTATAAACATCAAAATGAAATAAAACATTATTTGACATCGCATGAACAGCACGCATCCCATGCAGCAGACGGGTATGCTCGTGCCTCTGGTAAGGTTGGGGTTGTGTTTACAACATCAGGACCTGGTGCTACAAACATCGTCACAGGTATTGCAACAGCTTATATGGACTCAGTACCAATAGTTGCAATAACAGGTCAGGTGCCAACAAACCTGCTTGGGAAGGATTCGTTCCAAGAGGTTGATATTACAGGCATTACTATGCCAATTACAAAGCATAATTTTATTGTAAAAGATGTAAGTATTTTAGCTGATACTATTCGACGTGCATTTGAGATTGCGCAAAGTGGAAGACCAGGACCTGTTTTGGTTGATGTGTGCAAGGATGTGACAGCAGCATATGCTGAATATGAAAAAAAAGAGCCGAAGAAGATTAAGAAAAAAGTTTTTGCAACACAAGAGGAAATTGAAAAGGCAATTGAGCTTATAAATTCAAGTCAAAGACCTTTTATCTGCTCAGGCGGCGGGGTTATTTCGTCAGAGGCATCAGAAGAACTCATTGAATTTGCAGAAAAAATAAACGCACCAGTTGCCACAACGCTCATGGGTGTTGGAGGTTTTCCTTCTACCCATCCGAACTATACAGGGCTTGTTGGAATGCATGGCAGTCGTACTTCTAACTATGCAGTTTCACATTGTGATCTTTTGATTGCAGTTGGTGCAAGATTTTCAGATAGGGTAATAAGCAAAGTTGACAGGTTTGCACCAAACGCCAAGATTATCCATATAGATATTGACCCGGCTGAGATAGATAAAAATGTAAGCACTGATATTGCCTTGATTGGAGACGTAAAGCAAATTCTAAAGATTTTGATTGGTAATATTGAGAAGAAGACCAATACTGAATGGATAGATATGATATATGAATGGAAGAAAAACTATCCTTTGAGCTATCCAAAGGATGGCAAGCTTCATCCGCAGTATGTGGTTGAGAGAATTTCTGAGCTCACCAATCACGATGCAATAATCACAACAGAGGTTGGGCAAAACCAGATTTGGGCAGCTCAATTCTACAAATATCAAAGACCAAGACAGTTTATCTCATCAGGTGGGCTTGGTACCATGGGCTATGGTTTTGGTGCGGCAATTGGTGCAAAGATTGCACGGCCAGACAAGGTTGTAATTGACATTGCAGGTGATGGAAGCTTTAGGATGAACTGCGGTGAGCTTGCAACAGCAGTACACTACAACATTCCTGTGATAGTTGCACTACTTAACAATGGCGTTTTGGGGATGGTTCGCCAGTGGCAGGACCTTTTCTATGGCAAAAGGTTTTCTCAAACAACCCTTGACAGGCCGCCTGATTTTGTAAAGCTTGCTGAAGCGTATGGTGCACTTGGCATAAGAGTTACATCACCAGATGAGGTTGACAGGGCTATTTTAAAAGCGTTGGAATCAGGAAGACCAACTGTGATAGATTTTGTAATTGACAAGGACGAAAAAGCACTACCAATTGTTCCACCCGGCGCTCCTATTGATGAGATTATTGATTAGAAAAGAGAGAAACTTAAAATAATTTACGTTTTTTTTGGAGTACATTGTTTTAGCGTTTGACAGTGTATATGGGATTTTTAAAGAACGGCAAAGTAAAGTTTTAGTGAATGTACCAGTTTATTTAGAATGCAATTCTTTGTTAGTAATATATCTAAACAAGATGTTTATTTCTGGTTAACAAAGATTAACAATATTCTTTATATTTGTCGGTAAACACAAAAAACAGATATTAAAACTGTAAAATGATATGCTCCCTATTTAGTAAACAGTGAAGAGAAAAAACTGTTTATTAAATAGGGAGTATATTTTTTTGAAGAAATTGTTGTAAACCTTTATTGTATTAAGTTCAAATATAAAAAGTTTTAGACTTTTATAAAAGAAAGGTAAATTAATTTTTTATTATAAACTTAAGAAAATTTAAAAAATTTTGAGCTGTTTAAAGAAAAGCATATTCTGAGCTCAAAATTTGATTGAAAATAGTCTAAAAAAAAAAAAAAAAAACGGGATTGACAGTGTGAAGATATAAATAATAAAATACATGTAGAAATTTACAAGAATAAATCTACATTAAAGGTATAAAAAGTACAAGGTATCTTTAATAAAGAAATCAGAGAAATAATCACACTAAAAATAATATTTGTGGGAAAATTGGATTTAGTGTTATTGGTGGCATCAACCTCTCATAGGCGCCTATGAAGGGATGCGAATAGAAAAATCAGAAGGGGTATGTTAATGAGAAGTTTTAAATTCAAAAGTTTAATTTCAATACTATGTTTATTTGCTTTTGCTTTAACTTTTGTATTTGCACTAGCAGTAAGCGGTTATTTCAACGTAATATTGCCAGCTTTTAAAGGTGATGTAAAAATTAATGAAGCAAATAAAGTAACAAATGATCAGTTTGTACAAGTAAGAGTTATTAGTAAAGGAACTTCATTATTAAGTAGTAACAACCAAGTAGATTTCTGGGTCACTGATTCAAATGGTAATCATCTTACAAATGTTGTAGCAGTATCTCCTCAAAACGGCACTGTTAATATTGGTTTTAATACTAACAATTATATTAAGAGTGGAACCTATATCAATTTATGGGCTCAAAATGACGCTGTAGATGTTGTGTCTGTCCAAGCAAGTGGTTGGTATGACTTGCGCTAAGTTTAATAAAGCTAATTTGTAGGGTTATAGCATTTATTGCTATAGCCCTACATTATCAAATGTTTGGGAGTGATTATAATTTGATTAATGTGTTAAAATATGAATTGAAGAGGTTATTTAGTAGAAAGGAATTTTTTATTGTAATGGTAATTGCTTTTTTTTACATAAGTGTCGATTTTATTTATCATTCAGTAATGTTAATCAATTCACCTCTTTTTGAACTACCATCTGCATATCAGATGTGGTTGTTGTACAATAAAGTTCGTGGACAATGGGGGCAAGTATTTGCTTATTTCTTAATTCCGTTATTTGCAACTATACCGTATTCAGATTCATATTTAGAGGATAAAAGGGCAGGAGTTATAAATTTTATTATTACGCGTTGTGATAAAAGAGTGTATCTTTTTTGTAAGGGAATAGTTGTCTTTTTCTCTGGTTTTATTGTAGTTTTTGTACCTTTGCTTTTTGATGAATTATTATCCTTTTGTCTATTGCCAGTTTATTCTCCATCGGAAAACGTATTTAACCATCCAACATATAATGCTTATCAATTTTTAAGTACAGTACAACTTTCAAAATTACATTCGATAAATCCTTATTTACATAATTTATTTTATATGCTTTTAAATGGCGTTTGCGCTGGTATCATTGCTTTGGTTTCATATTCTATATCCTTCTTTAGAAAAATGAACAGATATTTGGTGGTTATTTTAGCTTTTTTATTCTATCTGCTGGAAAATTTTATTGGAAAATTAATTAGTTCGTCAACTACATTTTCAATAGCTGATTATTTAATTATTCTTCCATTTTCTTCTGAAATTACAAATTACCAATATTTCCTAATCTTTATGATTATGTTGTTCTTTATAAGTCTTATTATTATAAACTTTAAATGTAGTAAGGATGAAGTATAATGAAATTTAGGCGAATTTTCTATTTAAACATAGCAAGAAAATTTATAGCTTATTTTACAACTTTATTTGTGGAATTAGTACTTTCGATTTCTTTGTTTAAATTTTTGAATAAGAATAAAGCATGGACGATTGATTTAATTCTAAGTCAAATATTTAAAGCAAACGTAATTACGTTTTTTTATGTACCCATATATCTTCTTTTGGTCAGTTCGCAGATACATATGGATAATTGCCTGATTATTCTGAAATATACTTATGTTGAGGATTGGTGGAAGGAAAAAATAAAAATTTTACTAAAAGATACCTTAATCTATTTATTATCTATATACACTATACCTTTGATAGTAACTGTTATGTTGAGTTCAAAGTATTTAAAAGCTTTAAGCTACAAGGAGTTTATATTCATTTTAGAGTTTCTATTTATTGTGCTTCTTTTGTTAGTTGTATATGGAACAGTATATCTTATTGTATTGGCTATTATTAAAAGAGCTATTACGGCGTATATAGTTGGCATATTAGTGCCTTTCATAGATTTTGTCTTTATATATATATTTAAAACAGTGAATTTTTCTGGTATTACTTTAGGTATGTTAATAAATTTTCTGATGAGCTATAATTTATCGTTAAAAAAGCATCTTTTTTTATTTGGAATTTACCTCAGTTATTTTTTGCTATTTTTTACCTCCTTGAACATTATTATGACATATATATTGAAAAAAATAGATATTTACAGAGGTGATAAAAAATCAGAAAACTGATAAATAGTATTGTCAGTTCGTTAGTTATTTCTTTGTTAATTGATTTATATTGGCTGATGTCTTTGAAATTTTATAGTGATACTTCTGTTGAAATTTTTTTGATTTTGATTTTGAGTTTGGGTTATTTACCTTTTCCGGGTAAAGTAACTTCATTTATATATCCTTTAATATATGCTTTGCCCAGATTATATCTTATAGCTACCTTAGGAAATGTTTTTTCTCATGATTTTGAAAGATGTGCAGTTTACATTTTTACAAGAAAAGATAATAGGCTTTCATGGTATTTTAGTAAGCTTTATTTTATATCTTTACACATTTTATCTTTTCTGATTACATTTGTAATAACCACAACACTATTTGCCTTGGCAAATAAATTTAGGGTGGACTCTTTTATAAAAGGTCTATTGTGTTGTGCAATAATAGTTCTGCTAAATTTTATTTCTATAATGTTGTTTACTATAGTTGCAAATATATTATCATTATATATAAGTTCAAGAATATCCTTTTTGTTTACTATAACAGTTTGGCTAATATTTTTTGTTCCATCTTTTATATCTTTAAGTGATTTCAATTATCTTTTAATAAAATTCAGTCCTGTTCTACAAGCTGTTTTAAGTTGGCATAGTGATAGATTTATTGTAGATATAACTGGAATTTATGGAATAGATAGCATAAATGGTTTTGGCATATGGTGGTCAATGTTTATACTTGCTATTTATTTTTCGATTGTAGTGATAATAGGAATAAAAGTAGTTAAAAATATTGAAATATTCGAGAGAGATTGACAGGAAAGAGGTGATTTTAAATATGAAAGCAATAGAAATTAGAAATTTAACAAAGATAATCAAAGGAAAAGTTATTTTAGATAATGTTAATCTTGAACTTGAAGAGGGAAAGATTTATGGATTTTATGGTAGGAATGGTTCTGGCAAAACTATGTTATTTAGAGCTATATGTGGATTAATAAAACCAACATTTGGAGAAGTTATTGTTTTTGGAAAGAGGATAGGGAGAGATATTTCTTTTCCTGAGAGTGTAGGGGTAATTATAGAAAATGTTGACTTGTGGGATAATTTAACAGGTTTTCAAAATCTCAAATTATTGGCTTCTATAAAAAATGTAATTACTGATGATGAGATCAAAAGTGCAATAAAAAGGGTTGGGCTTGATCCAGAAGATAGAAGACCGTATAAGAAATATTCGCTTGGTATGAAACAAAGATTGAAAATTGCACAAGCTATAATGGAAAAACCTAAATTGATTGTTCTTGACGAGCCAACAAATTCTCTTGATGAAGATGGTGTTAAACTTGTAAGACAAATTTTGTTAGAGGAAAAGGGAAGAGGAGCAACAATTTTATTAGCAAGTCATATAAAGGAAGATATAAATTTGCTATGTGATTATAAGTTCAGGGTAGATTCAGGGAAAGTTTACTATTCGGAGGATGAAAGCAAAGATGAATAGAAAGTGGATTGTGATGATATTTATTATTTTAGCCTTAGATATGGTTGTAGGTTTTTTAGTAAAAAAATCATTTATTAATATTGAGACACAAACTATCAGTGAAAATATAAAAGACCAATGCGTTTTTTTAAATGGTGGCAGTTTTAAGGGGTGCAATAATGAAAATTTTTCGTTGGAAAAGATTATTAGAGATTCTGAGGTAATTGTAAAGGGTACTGCACTGAGCGATAGAATCTATGTGAAAGGTTCAGTACTGACAGCTTTCAATGTTATCAACACTTACAAAGGGGATATAAAAAATTCAAAGATTTATATATTTGAGCCAAGTTATTTTAATTTAGGTAAATACAACAATTACTTTGCATACTATGGCTATAATCTTATGAAACCAGGCCACAAATATGTTCTTTTTTTGAAGAAATGGAGGTATACAAATTTTGTTAGATATAATCCGTATTATAGAGGCAAAGAGATTTATATTTTTACTCATAATTCTGCTATTGATAAATTTGAAATTAGTAAATCAAATATTACAAAAGTGATTAGCTTTGAAGATGATATTATTAGATATGGTCAAGTGAAAGATTATGAGGTTTTTGTATATAACAAAAATGAATTAGCTGAATACTATCAGCTAAAAGAGAAGGTGTTGAATTGGATTTCTCAAAATTAATCGGTAGTTGGTGAGGACATATTTACCGCCTATTTCTTACAAAGCAAAGAATAAAAGGTATCAGCTTTTTTAAATATATCCTCTTTCTCAATGTATCTTTGATTTTCTCAAAATATCTCGCGATTTCTTTAAAATTTGCTATCTAAACAAATAATTTTGTTCTTGATATTGTTATTATTGTTTTATTTTACCATATCCGGCTTGGACTCAGCCTCTATATTGTATTTATATTGTTATTCTACCATATTGCAGCGGGTTTCTAGCCACTAAAACCATGATGTTTACCCTCTCATGTCTCTCAGGGTCTTTTCTCACTTGCCCTCAATTCCCTCGTCCCATCTACCATGGCATGGATGTCGGTTATGCTTGTATGCAGCGTCTTCGCCCCTATGGAGGATGTTACTTTGACAACCCGCTCTCATTTTTCAATCTACCTATAAAAAATCATTTAATCTTTTCTCTTTATTTCTTAACCATCAATCCATTTCCTAAGATGTGAACAAAGGGAGTTAAAATAAAATTGTGTCTACTGTATAATTAGTATTGAAATAATCACCAAAGGGGGTTCACGATTATGGAGAAAAATGAAATTTATGAGACCGCTAAAAATATGGCTATCGAACAAGTGCTAAATATGTATTGCTTCCTGTGATGATCCTACTCGCCCAGCACTAAAACAGCTAAAAGTAAAACTTGCTCGATTACTTTATGTTATCAGAAAGAACTGTTTACCTTGCTAAAAACGAAAACGATAAAGGCAATGGCTTCTATGAGAGAAAACTTGCAATACCTGCCTTGTGTCTTGAAATTTCTGTTCCAAAAGAGTTGATGGTTCAACTACTTCCCTTCTGATGTCACAAGTATATCAATGGTTGTTCTTGAGCGTTCCCTTGTTCGGACTTTGAAAGCTTTGAATTTTCCGTATTCCGAAAATGACTCACTAAAAAATCAAAGAAAGTTCTCAAAAATGAGCTTCAGTTATTCAAACAAAGAGAACTACCAACAAGTGCTTTTGCTACTTTTCATCGATGGCTATTCAAAAGTGAAGTTAAGGATAATTCTAAGATAAAACTTGCTACTTGCAATGCCTGCCTCGATATCGACTCAAGAAAGGTAAAAAAGACATTTTCGGTGTCTACACTTTCTTCGTCAAGGAAAACGAGGCTGATTTGATGAAAGTTTTTGACGGCTGAATTACGAGTAAGATAAATTGATTTTTTATTATAAACTTAAGAAAATTGAAGAAATTTTAAGCCATTTAAAGAAAAGTACATTCTGAGCTCAAAATTTAGTTGAAAATGAGCTAAAAAAAAAAAAAAAAAACGGGATTGACAGAGTGAAAATGTATAAGATAAAATTTGCATAGAAATTCCAAGAAGAAGTTTACAGAAAAAATAATTCAAATATTAAATATCCTAAATAAGAAAATAAAGAAGGTAATATGCTAAAAATCAAATAGAATAAAGAGATAAGAAAAAAATACTATTATGTAAAGCAACATAATATAACGTATTGTGCAGCAGCGAGCTTAGCAACGATTTGTTTTCAATACGGAAAAGAAGTATTGATAGCCAGAAGAAAAGAGAAAGCAGGGATAGACAGGTTTGTAACCACGACATATTGAGTTGTAAAAAGGGAGGATAAGCTTGGATTTGAAGCAAAAGTAATATGGGTCAGAAACTAAAGAAGCAATGTTAAAATAATACCCATTTTATGTATTGTACATGTGTTAGTCGAATAGAAGAATATTTCATTAGAATTGAAAGAACAAATTTATAATAACAAGTTTATACCTATTTATTTTTAAAATTAATTAGTTGTTATCAACCTCTTTCTTATCTTCCTGTTGATGTCTATTAAGTAGGCAGGATTTAGAGAGTTGCAATGGTATGATGAGAGTTGAGTCTATATAATTGTGTAAAAAGGGATTGAGCCACCCCTCACCCTCTGGTTAGAATAGAAATAAAGAAGAACCAAAAACTAAATCTAACAGGAGGGATGAGGAATGGCTCAATACAATATTACCATAGATTCTGAAATTTTGCATTACCTTTTTACAACAGGCACAAAAGACGAGAAATTAGCCA
>OFGS01000019.1_pt1 | contig 55440 bp, 55 predicted proteins | sample 1521851 | NCBI WGS metagenome assembly OFGS01 (sample SAMEA3142070, study PRJEB24117) | hot springs metagenome
CCTAAATTGTTGTCAGTATAGGAATACGTTGAAATCCCTTTAAATATGACAAATCTATCGATAAAAGAAAGCTTCGATTTTTTAACGTTTTCAACCGTCGAGCCAATCTTTATGTTGCTAAACCCAGAAAATAACTTTGAATTTGTATAATAAAACGCCAGCCTATCATTTTCAAATCCGGCAATGAAAAAGTCTGAAGTATTTTTTGAAACATAAAATGGAAAATTAAAAGGGCTATTAAAAGTTTGTATTTTAGTATCTGCATAAACCTTATAAAAATATGACTTTGAACAAAACATGTACACATTTCTTTTTTGCTGGCTTGCGGCAATAACAGCATTGTTGCCAGTAAGATGTATACCGATGTATACAATAAATAGTGCTATTAAAAATAGCACACAACATCTAAATAAATAGCATCTTTTAGTAGACATCCTTATATAATCACCCAATTAAAAAGATTTACTACATCTTAATAATACCACATTTCAAGAAGAATATCATCTCAATACAATATGAAGGTTTTAACAATAATTTAACGCATTCAAAACAACTCTTTAACAAAAAATAAGTAAAATTCATACTGGAAAAACTAAAGTAGGAGCTGAGGCAGAAATGAATTTGCTAAAAACATCTATCAGAAAACAAACAGGTTCATTAAAGACACAAATATTGAAATGGTTTGTTATAATCTCGCTCATACCCATTGCAATTTTTCTTATATTTTCCCTCTCACTTATCCAGAAAAATGCAGAAAAAGAGATAAAGACAAGGCTTGACAGTGTGAAAAATGTGGCCTTGCAAGAGATAGGAAGGCTTTGTAAACTTTCACTTGACTATAGCATATTAATATCATCCAATCCGGAGCTCAGGGAAGCTGTTGCCAAAAAAGACCACCTCAAAGTTATTCAGATAATCTCACCGCTTGCTAGCGAACTGTCAATACACCAAATTGTTGTGACAGACGACAAGGGCATTTTAATAGGTCGAAGCGATGTTCTTTCAAAATTTGGAGATAACCTGAAAGACGATTACTTAGTCAGATGTGGGCTTGCACGGCTAAAATACACGTCTGTGCAAAGCGAAAATGGTACAGTGTATGTCAAATCTGTATCAGACATAGTAACTAAAATATCTGCAAACAACATGAGGGTGATTGGCACAATTATTGTTGGCTACAAGCTTGACAAAAAGTTTGTTGAAAATCTTACGCAGCTTACCAAAATGGACATTGCAGTGTTTTCGTCAGACTTGAACACAGCAATCTCTTCATCAAAAAACGAAAAGTTAATTGATAGCCAAAACTTGAAAAAAATACTTTCTGGCCAGTACAATTACATTGCAGCAAGCACACCAAAAGGTGACTATCATTATATCCTTCTTCCAATCAGAAGAAATGAAAAGATGGATGTAGCAGGAGTGTTAGCACTAGTTAGCAAAAATGATATAGTTTCTTCTTATATAAGAGCATCAATAAGATTTTCTATTCTACTTTTCATTGCAACACTTATACTTGTTGTAATTGTGAGTTTACTTGTATCAAACAGAATAACAAGACCTATTATTAAACTTGCAGAAAGTGCAAAGAAGGTTGCATCAGGAAGCTTTGATATCCAGATAAAAGTAGATGGTGAAGCAAATAACGAGATTGCACTCTTGATACAGGAATTTTCGAGAATGGTAAAAAACGTTTATACTTATGCAACCAGCATTGAACATACCCTTGCCACAACACAACAATACATCGAAAGACTTGACAAAATAGCCTCAGATTCTGCAAAGACTAGTAAAATAACAAGTGAGCAGATAAAAGAGATTATAGCATTGGCTGAAAATCAAAAGAAGGTATTTGAGCAGACAAATCAAGTGGTTTTAGAACTTGAAAACCAAATTCAAAATATGTATGATATTTTCAAAATGGTATTAAATGAAGTTTCGACTATCTACACCACTACATCAAAAGAACAAGAGTCTATAAGGATTCTAATTAATCACATGTACACTGCAAATTCAGCTATCAACCAGGTAGCAATGGACTTAGAAAAAGCAGTAAAGGATTTTAAAAATATCGCAAGAATGTCGCAGAGCATCTCAAACCTTGCAGAAAGGATAAAAATAATTGCACTAAATGCATCAATTGAAGCGTCAAAACAGAATGTACCAACATTTGAGATAATAGCGTCAGAGATTACAAAGCTATCACAGTCAGCAAACGCCCTTGCAAAGTCATCTCTTGATGCAATTGAAGCCGGGCTTTCATCATTAAACCAAACAAGTACAAAACTAAGAAATGCGCTGGAGATTGTAAAAACAGGAACTGAAGTTGCAAAGAGCTCATCCGAGTCACTGACAAGAATAGATATGACAAACCGGCAGATAAAAACAAAGATTGAAAATATCATCGAGACATTTTCAAGACAGCAAGAAAATATTTTAACAATAAACAGTGTACTGAAAAACCAGATACAAACAGTGTCGCAGTATTTTAATATGCTTGTGTCAATAAGAGACATCTTTCAAAATCAGAAAAAGGCTGTAGATAAGCTGATTGACCAGTTTTCGGATGTACATGAAAGCATTGAAAAACTTGCTTCAATTTCTATAGGTTCAGAAAATTGCAAAAGATTATAAAAGATAAATAACTGAAATCGATACTTCTTTTTTGATAGAGGTTAAGCTTTTAACATCAGTCAACCGATGGCACAACAAAGAAAATACAAAACTTAATTAAATTTACAGCAAACAAAAAATAAAATGTATGAAGAAAATTTATCATATTTTTTGCAAGAAGCAGCATATAAGTGACAACTTTTTGAACTGGGATGTAGATTTATAGGGTTAAGAGTACTCTTATGGTGTTTGGCCAGAATGAAATTGTTTAAATGTTATTTAAAATGGGTATAAATTAATAAGAATCTATCTGATTCGGATATTAAAAGGTAGATTGAATATGAAAAAGATAAAAATATTTTTGATGAATGTTGTGATAATTGCTTTTGTAATGTTTACAACATTGCAGGCAATCGCAGGCCAGGTACAAGTAAAGCTTGAAGTTGATAAAAACTACCCGCCATTTTCCTGGACATCAGATGGCCGAGTTTATGGCTTTGCAATAGATCTTGCAAACCTCATCTTTGAACCTGACAAGTATAGAGTAGAACTTTCGAGCGACACATGGGCAAATATCTACAAAAAGATAATAAGCGGGAAGATTGATGTAACAGGCCCTATGGCAATCTTGGAGGAGAGAAAAGGGCGGGTTTATTTCAGCCGGCCAATGTTTACAAGACATGTAGGAATATACACCAGAAAAGGATTTTCAAAAGACATATCGCTTAAAAACCTTGAAAGTTTTAAAATAGGAGTTTTAAAAGCTGATTATACCGAGACTTTATTGAAAGAAAAATTTAAGGTAGAGAAATACTTCACCTTTTTGACAGCAGAAGATGTAATTAAAGCTCTGATAGATGGAAAAGTTGATGCAGTTTTGATGACGCAGGAAATAGTGAATTATTTACTTGTTAAAAATAATTTAACTGACAAGATAGAAGTGAAAATTAAAAACATATTTACCGTTAAAAGTGCGTTTGCTGTAAGTAAAAAAAGACCAGAGCTTGTTTCATATATAAACGAAAGACTTGACTTGCTCACAAAAAAAAGAATATTTGATGAGCTTTACTACAACTATTTTTCGACCTACTCACCAGAGTATTACGAGAGGAAAAATAGACAGACAATTTTTGCGGCTCTTTACCTTTTGCTCATTTTGCTCTTTTCATCAGGGCTTACGATATTGATAATGACAAGGATAAACAAAAGGCTTGAGCATATCAAAAAAACATTCGAAAAATATGCCCAGCTTTTAGCAGAAAATACAAATGCAATTGTGCTGACATTAAATTTTAAAGGTGAAATAATATATTTTAACAAATTTGCAGAACAGCTCACCGGGTACAAGAGCCAAGAGGTGGTTGGCAAAAAGTGGGCTGACATATTTATTCCACAGCACAGACGAGAATACATCCAAAATGTGCTTGAACAAATTATAGAAAAAAAGATTTTAAACAATCATGAGAATGAAATAATAACAAAAAATGGTGATATCAAGTGGATACTATGGAACAATTCTGTCATCGAAAGCCCATATTTAAATGAACAGCTTATAATCTCAACTGGGCTTGATATAACCGAAATAAAGAAAACACAGCAGCTTTTAGAAGAAAGTTATGAGAAGATTGAAGAGACAAATCAGGAGCTTATGAATACCTTGGACTTTTTAAATAAGCAGTCTGAAGCTTTGGAAGAAGAAAAAGAGAAATACAAGTTTTTAATAGAAAATGTTTCAGACTGCATATGGGAAATAGATTTTAAAGAGAAAAAGATTGAGTTTTATGGAAAGCTCAAAGACTTGTTTTACATAGACACACTCAACTCTAAAATAGACTTTTCTTCATGGATGGAGATTTTTCATCCTGACGATAGAGGCAGCGTCCTCAAAAAGATTCAAGACGCTATATTTTTAAAAGAAAATATGTTGGAGTTTGAAGCACGTGTAAAGGACAAAAATGGGGTATATCGTTGGATTTCGTCAAATGTTCATATCTTTTATAACGAAGAAAATGAACCTGAAAGGATGATAGCTATAAACGTTGACTGGACAGCGAAAAAGGAATACGAGCAAAAAATAGAACGGATTGCTTACTATGATGAGCTGACAAATCTGCCAAACAGGAAATTATTTGAAGAGAAGTTAGAGACGCTGATAAAAAAAGCCGAGGATGAGAAAACACAAGGTGCAGTTGTGCTCATAGATATAGACAATTTTAAAGATATAAACGACCTTTACGGTCATGAAACAGGGGATGAGTATTTGAAAGCCATTTGCAAAAAAGTTTCAGAGTATCTTGAGAACACATATTTTAAAACCTTTTTTGCCAGAGTTGGTGGAGATGAGTTTGCCATAGTTTTGCATGGAATTTTGAAAAAAGAGGATGTAATAGGCATTTGTACAGATCTTCTCAGAATTTTTGAAAGTGAGATATATATAGAAAAAGCTGAAAAAGCTATTTTTACCTCAGCTTCAATTGGAATTTCTTTTTATCCAGATGATGGGAAAAATTTTAAAGAGATCTTTAGAAATGTTGACATGGCCCTATCTTCTGCAAAAGAAAACGGCAAGAACGATTTTCAAATTTTTATGCCCTATATGTTATTGAAAAACCTTAAAAAGATTGAAATTGAAAAGAGCCTCAAAAAAGCTATTGAAGATGACCAGTTTGAACTTTACTATCAGCCAGTTTTAAATTTAAAGACTATGGAAATTCATTCGGTAGAGGCACTTTTGAGATGGGTCTCACCTGAAAAGGGCATGATACCACCCATTGAATTTATCCCTGTTGCAGAAGAGAGCGGGCTTATAGTAAAAATTGGAGAGATGGTCATAAAAAAGGCTTTTTCGGACTTAAAAGAGTGGGAGAAAAAAGGGATTGACTATCTACACATGGCGATAAATCTTTCAGTACGACAGATTAAAACAAAGCTTTTTGAGAATATGGTCCAAAAATTCATTGAACAGTATGAAGTAGATCCAAAGAAGATTTCATTTGAAATAACAGAGACAGGTGCTGTTGAGAATTTTGATGTGTCTTTGAGGATTTTAAGTTTCCTCTGCAAGATGGGAATAAAGTTCTTGATAGACGATTTTGGTACTGGATATTCATCGCTGATTTATTTAAAAAAACTTCCAATTGGCGGTGTGAAGATAGACAGAAGCTTTATCTCAGAACTTGATATTTCAAAAGAAAGTAGGGCAATTGTTGAAGGTATAATCTTGATGGCTCACAAGCTTGACCTCAAAGTTATAGCAGAGGGTGTTGAGACAAAAAGAGAGCTTGAGATTTTAAAGGGAGTTGGATGTGACTTTGCGCAAGGGTATTTGTTTTCAAAACCTCTGCCTAAAACCCAGATAGAAAAACTTTTGTTAGAAAGAAAAATAACAGTTTAAAAGAAATTAACCAAAAAAAGAGGCTGTTGCAATAGCAGCTTCTTTTTTTTCTTCGCAAAAAATTTGACTTTAAACAAAACCCATAGTGGGTATAAAAAATTATGTAAAGCATCTTTTTTAGCAAAATACAAAAGCTATCTAAAAAGAGGTGAGTTTTTCTGTGGGATTTATTACCCTTGAGGTAAAAGAACTGACAGATATTTTTCTTAAAAATATCAAGATACCAGATATTATTACAAAGATTGAAGCAGACAAAAATGAAGTGACGGTAAAGGTAAAACCCGCGGCGTTTTTGCCAAAGATGTCTTTAAAGTTTACTATAACTTCAGCAGAAAATAAACTCTCAATATTATTTGACCAATCTAAAACTCTTATTGTATATGGATTTTTGCTTGGGAAATTGAAAGATGAAAAAATAGAGGGGATACAACTTTTTAAAGACAGGCTTGAAATAGACTTTCAAAAACTGCTGAAAAAAAATATAAAGGATGTAAAAATAAAAATGGTTTGAGCTAAACAAAGATGGGACAATTGAAGTAGATTTTTGAAAAATTTAAAAAACAAACGGGCTGCCGTCTCTAAAGTAATAGATAACGTAGCAGCCCATTTGTCATTTTTTATTTTATCTTGACTTTACGATGAACTTAATCGCTGTTTTTTTCTCGCCGTCAATTACAATGTCTGCGAATGCAGGGATTACATAAAGGTCAATTCCATTTGGAGCAACCTTCCCACGAGCAATTGCAATAGCTTTAACAGCTTGGTTTACAGCAGATGCACCAACAGCTTGAAGTTCTGCCTCACCCTGTTCTTTTACAATTGCAGACAAAGCATTTGCAACCTTCTGAGGCATTGATGTAGCAGCAACTTTTAAAACTTCCATACTACCACCCCTCCATATTGTTTTTTTTGGTCTGTAACAGAAAAAGGTCAAGAATATATATTGATACAATATAAATTGTAGTAGGAAAAAGTATATTTTTGCAAGAGTTAAAATTGAATAAAATTTATAGTTTAACATTTGTAACTTTGAATAAGTTGAGTTAAAATAGAATTCAAATAATAATTTATTAGAAAAAAATAGAGGGGGTCAAAAACATTTTAACGTTTTCAGAATTTTTAAACACCGTAATACAGGAAAACAAATGGATATATACACACGAACTTTTAGAAAAGATAAAAGTGCCTCTGCCTTCGCAAAATCAGATCAAAAGTTTTGATGTTGCAAATTCGTTCTACAAGGAATTTTTACACGTTGTATATGCTCCAGATATTCTTTCTATGCTAAATTCGTTGAAAATCTGGGCAGCAAACAACAATTTAGAGATATTCTCATTGCTCACAACCGACATGATTCCGATAGTTTGGCTTGGCGAAGGCTATTATGGCATTATTGCAAAGTATAAAGAGAAAATGATAATTCCATGTGCTTTATATCAGCATTTTGAAGACCTTTATATAAACCTTCCAATGTCAGATTTTATCCCATTTGACATATGCGAAGCATACAGAAAACTTCTGGAATATGAAGAGAATGTTGCAATGAACATTGTCTATGCAAGAAGCATTGATGAGCTGAAAAGAGAGTTTAAAAAGAATTTCAAGGAGTTTGATATAGTATTCAAAGGGCCAGATTTTTATGACCTTTATGCAAGTCCGGTTAGCAAAAAGTACATTGTTGCACCCCTGAAAGAGATTTTAAAAGATTTCTTTCAAAACCAGATAATATATTTTTCACAGCTTTTATCTGTTCAGGAAAACCTAAACAAGAAATAGAATGATTATAGACCTAAAAGGAGAGGATAAAAAATTAGGAAGGTAACAGTTACATTTTATTCTCAGCAGGTGCTTCACAAGTTCAAGTGTATGTTTGACGATGTTGACATTGGCATATTTTCTCAGATGTCACCTGTGTTTGAGATATTCATTGACAGAATTGTTCAAACTTTAAAATCCATGAATTTGAATGTACAAAAGGACATTGTAGATGATATAATAATAGAAATAAAAGAGTTTAAAGTACACTATGCACACTTATCAAAAGATGTCACAGAGGCTTTAAACGAGCTAATTTTGCTTTCACAGAGAGAGTTTTTGGAGTGCAAAATAAAGTGCAATGTGTTTTTGAAAAGCAAAATTGGTACATCTTTGACAGCAAGAAACGTAGAAGTTTTGTATTCGCCAATTGAAGAGGAAAAGGACGAGACAGCAAAACTTTTGCGAGATTATCTTCTTGACATCCAGCCACTGAAAAGCATGGCAGAAAAGGATGTGGGATTTGTTAAAAAAGCTATTGAGACTATTTTTGAGTGAAAAATCTGTGTTCAAAGCTTTTGTAAGGTGGTATATATATTATGAAAGCTTATTTTTTGAAAAAGAGGCTGGTATTGTTATGAAAAATAAAGATTATAAAAACAAAAATTTAATAAGACCTGCTGAAGAACAGACAATTCTTGACTTTGTTGAAAAGAAGCTTTCAGAAAACGCGGCAATAAGAGAGCTCATGAAAGATGAATATATAAGCTTTGGCGGGATAAGAGACTTTTTGTACTTTAAATTCTGCCCGCTGTACTTTGGCCTGTGCCCGCACAAAAAGGACAAAAAAGATGAAGCTTGCAATGCCAATTTGTGCTGGCTTGAAAAGTTATCAGATATACACCCTTCTGGGGCAGAGAGCGACCATCAGTTTTTCCACAACCTTGTAAAGGACACTGTGCAGCCGAGCATCTGCCCTGAGTGTGGGGAAGATGAGCTTGAGCTCAAATGGCAGGACGAAGGGTATCTTGCAAAGCTTGGACTTATAAACTTTGCAGATGTTGCGTATTTGGAGTGCAAAAACTGTAAAAAGAGGTTCATAACAAGTGCAGATAAAATGGCAGTTGAGTTTTTGTTAAAAGTATTTCTTGCAAAGCCGAGCAAAAAATCGCCTGTCAAAGCCGGGCAGACAGTTGTTCTTGCGCTTGACAAAGCTGGACTTGAAATTTTCATTGAACATCTTGAAAAGGAAAAAAATATCAAAACCATATGGAAGAGGCTTGACCCATTTTCAATATCAGACCAGATAGGCGAGCTTGACCTGAACATTGCTGTTGCCGATTTTATGTGTGAATACTACAACATAGAATATGAAGCGAAAAACGAGATTGACACCTTTTTTGATGAGTTCGAAGAAGATGATTCCAGTTCAGAAAAGTTTGACATCTCAGACCTGTTCGACGATTTTGATGAAAAGTAAAAGACTTCAAAAGCTGTAGCCAAAATGGCTGTGGCTTTTTTGTTTTAGCAGGAAACTATTTTATCTAATTATATTCTTTCCTAGCTTTTGGAAGTTTTTTTAACAACATTTACTCATTTGTTATAACAAATCCTGAATTTTGCTACTTACTCCTTGGATTAAAAATTAGTGAGATTACATACCCGAAAAGCACTGCTGCAGCGATGCCACCAGCTGTACTTGACACTCCCCCTGTGAACGCTCCAACAATGCCAACTTGCGATACCTCTTTGATAGCACCTTTTGCTAAAGAATAACCAAAGCCGGGCAGAGGCACTGTTGCCCCCGCCCCGGCAAACTCAACAAGCTTTTGATATATCCAAGGCCTTGCAGCACTGCCCCAAGTGTCACAAACAAAACAAGCACTTTTGCAGATGTGAGTTTTGTCTTGTCAATGAGAAATTGCCCCACAACACAGATAAGCCCTTCAACTAAAAATGCTTTAAGGTAGTCCATTTTTACCATAACTTCTTTTTACAAAAATTTAAAAGCAGGCAATTCTTACATCATCTCAATGGCAAGTGCATGGGCAATCACAGGGATGCTCTCGCCAAGCTGAACTGTTGATTGAGGCATCAAAGCCCCTGTTGGCACAATTAAAGTCTTCTCGAACGTGCGCTCACGCAAAAGTTTATAAATGTATCCACCAAACACGCAGGCAGAGGCAGCACACCCGCTTGCACCAGCACCTGTATTTTGAGTCTTTGGGTCGAACATCAAAATTCCACAGTCGAAAAGCTCAGAAGAAAACCTTATCCCTTCCTTTTTGAAAAGCTCATCAAGAAGTTTTCTTCCAACATACCCCAAATCACCTGTGATTATCATGTCGTAGTATTAAAAACTTCTATTTGTATCAGAAAAGTGCCTCATGAAAGTGTCAAACGCAGCCGGTGCCATTGCAGCTCCCATGTTGTTTGAGTCTTTTATTCCAAAATCAAGTATCCTGCCAACTGTATAGAGTGTAATTTTGGGGGAATGCAAACTATCTTCTTGTCTTATCAAAAAGGCAGAAGCTCCAGTTACAGTCCACTGGAATGTTGGAGGTCTCTGGCAACCAAGTTCTAAAGTGGATCTTAACTGCTTTTCAGCAGAGCAAAAGTAAGAGGATGTTGCAGCAATTACATTTTTTGCAAAACCACCATCAACAAATATTGAGGCAAGCCCAACGCTCAGGGCAAAAGTAGAACATGCACCGTACAAGCCCACAAACGGAATGTCAAGGTCTCTTGCAGCGAACTGTGAGCTTGAAAGTTGGTTTAGAAGGTCACCGCTTAAAATCAGGTCTATGTTATCTGGGTTTTCCCCTACCCTTTGCACAAGCTTTGTAATGGCAATATTTAAAAGCTTTCCCTCTGCAAGTTCCCAAGACTTTTGTCCTGCATACTCATCTTCAATGACCATGTCAAAATATATTGAAAGTGGCCCTTGCCCCTCCTTTTTCCCAACAACTGTGAAGCAGTCGGATATAGCCACATTTGATTCAAATCTGTATGTTGACTTTCCAAGCTTCATCGCAAGGCTACCTCGCTTTCATATCCCAGGAAATACTTTCACAAGGTAATACAAAAGCCCTACCAGTATGGATGTGGAAATTCCGTATACAAGAACAGGTCCTGCAATCAAGAACATCTTGCTTCCAACGCCAAACACAAACCCCTCTTTTTTGTACTCAATGGCAGGTGAGACAATTGAGTTTGCAAAACCTGTGATTGGAACGATGGACCCTGCCCCTGCAAAAGCGCCAATTTTGTCATACACTCCAAGACCTGTCAGAAAAGCTCCAAGAAAAATCATTGTGATGGATGTGAGAACTTGAGCCTCATCTTTTGGGAAAAAGCTACTGTAGAGGTTCAAAAACGCCTGGCCAACATCGCAGATAGCACCGCCAACTAAGAATGCCAAGATGCAGTTTTTAAAAGAATTTGTCTTTGGCTCGTTTGCCTTTACAAGTGCCTGGTATTCAGAGGCTTTCTTTTCTTTGATGTTCACTTTACAAAGCACCCCCCGAAAACAAAACCTCAAGATGATATTATTTTAAATTTTTTTGAGATTTATTCACAACCAAGCGAGATTTGAAACAATCTGATTGAAATTTGATTTAAAAGATAAGTCAGATTTTACAAACAAACGTTCGAATAATTTTTGAAAATGAATCTATCAAGGGTTTAAAATAGAGGCAGAAAGGAGGTGAGGCGAAGATGGCAGCAAAACCACTTGTAGGCTCATTGCAACTCAAGCTTGAAAACGGCACGACATCCACTGGCAGAATAAGGCTCAAGACGCTCTCTTTTGACATCAAGCCAGATGCCCAGGATATGGATGTGTATCAGGTTGGCCAGGCAATTGCAAGCCTTCAGTCAAAGCCGCTGTACACAATTATAAGAAGCAACAACTTTGAGCTTTTATACTAATTGACGCCGCAGCTTCATGAAAGCTCAAAAAAATAGCAGAAAGGAGGTGAGAAAAACATGCTCACTCTGGTTTTAACATTCAAACTTCAAAACGGCAAGACATTCAGGCTTTCCATCCCCGACCCAAAGCCAAACTTGACAGCTGCCGAGGTTGACAGCGTGATGAACTTGATTGTGCAGAAGAACATCTTTGCAACATCAAGCCCAATTGTTGAGAAAGTCTCAGCAAGAATTGTTGACAGAGAGGTAAACACCTTAATCGGACAATAAAGAACTAATAAAGATGCGTGCCGACCTGACCTTTTTATATTTGGCAGGTCGGCATGTTTATAAAAAACTTTTTAAAGGTACATAAACAAATTCAAAACGGGAGGTGATAAATATGCAAGATATAATTGCTAACATTGCCAACATAGGTTTTCCAATTGTGCTTTGCATATATCTTCTCACAAGGTTTGAAAGCAAGATAGACAAGCTCTCTGACAGCATCGACAAGCTCTCTGAAAAGATTTTGCAGATGAAAAACAATTGACATGCAAAAGAATGTTCGATATAATAAAATTATACTTTTAAAAATATGGAAATTAAAGCCTTTTTCAGGATGGTGATATTTCTTATGAACAGCATTCCAAAGGATATCATATATTTTGTGCCACACTACACAAAAAATGGTGACAGTGTTTTGATTCTTTTTTTAAGCGGCGAAAAAAAGATTGTACCAATGTCAATTCGTAGCTTTTCAAAAAAACTGTATTCACTTTATGCCATAGATTGTCAGGCAATCAAAAAACTTATCGCACAGAGAATTGGTCAGAAAAATCTTCTTCCAATTGTTCTTCCAGATGCAACATTCATTCCTGTAAAGACAAGAAAGGCAGTTGTGAAAACAGACCCCATCTTTGGTTATGTCAACATGAGCCAGATATTCAGAATTGACGACAAAATCGACCATTTTGAGATGCTTTTGCGCTGCGGTGCTGTTTTAAGATGTCTTGGTTCTGCGAAGTACTTTAAAAAGAGGATAACTCTTGCTTCTGTTATAACAGACTATCTGCAGGGTATCTGGTCGCAGGGCGCGCTTAAAATAAAAGAAGAGTGTGAGCTTGAGAATGTGTTCGGATTGGAGTAAAATAATGTAGCAGTGAAATTTGCAATTTTTGAAGGGGAAGAAATGAAAATATGCAGCAAAACATTCAGGGAATGGTTAGCGATATAATTTACAGGAATCTGGAAAACAACTATACAGTATTTGAGATAATATGCGATGATGAAGTATTTACTGCAGTAGGGATAGTTCCGGACATTGCTATTGGCGAAAAGGTAAGCGTGTACGGTGAGTTTTATGTTCATCCTGTTTATGGTCAGCAGCTGAAAGTAAGCTACCTTGAAAAGCTTTTGCCACAGACAAAGGATGAGATATATCTTTATCTTTCCTCTGGAGTGATAAAAGGTATCGGGCAAAAGACTGCTAAAAAGATTGTTGATACCTTTGGGGACGACACTGCAAGAGTGCTGCAAGAAGAGCCTGAAAAGCTTTTGCAGATTCGCGGCATGACACCCGAAAAGGTTGAGCGTATAAGAAACATGTTTGCGTTCCAGAAATTCTTAAAAGATATCATGTCAATCTTTTCCCAGTACGGGCTTTCACAGAACCATGCAATGAGACTTTTTAAAATTTATGGATTTTCTGCTCTGTCGCTTTTGCAGGAAAATCCATATTTTCTTTTGGACGTGTTCCCAGAACTTGACTTTAAAAAGGTTGACAGGCTTGCACTTGACATGGGAGTTATGCCGGATGACAGAAGAAGAATATCTGCTAAGATACTCAACCTCTTGACTCTGGCTGCAAACAACGAGGGGCACACCTGCCTGCCAGAAAATAGACTCAAACAGCTTTGTTCAAAAACCCTTGACCTTCCAGTGGAAAAAATAGAAGAGGCACTTGAAGCTTTAGAGGTAGAAAGAAGAGTTGTGAAGGATGAAGTTGACTCTCAAGATATGGTATTTTTGTACGGCTACTATGAATGCGAAAGGTATATAGCAGATAAAATCCTTTCAATGCTAAAAGAGTATGATGACATTGCCGATATAGATGAAAAAATTTCAATGTTTGAAGAGAGAAACGGCATTGCATTTTCACCAAATCAGAAAAAAGCCATCAAGATGGCGCTAACTCAAGGTGTTAGCATCATCACAGGCGGACCGGGAACTGGTAAGACCACAATCATAAAGTGCATAATTCAGATTTTCGAGAGTGAAGGCAAAAAGGTTTTTCTCTGCGCACCAACCGGAAGAGCTGCAAAGAGGATGCAGACAGCCTGCGAAAGAGAATCAAAGACAATCCACAGGCTTTTGGAAATGACAGTTTTGGACACACATGTTATTTTCCAGAAAGGACCAAGCAATCCTTTAAAATGCGATGTCATCATTGTTGATGAGATGAGCATGGTAGACAGTTTCCTTATGAACTATCTTCTTGCTGCAACAAAGCCGACAACAAGGATTGTCCTTGTCGGAGACAAAGACCAGCTTCCGTCTGTTGGAGCAGGGAATGTCTTAAAAGACCTTATAAAAAGCGAAATTGTGCCTTGCACCACTTTGACAGAGGTGTATCGCCAGAGCGAAAATAGCTTTATAGTTCTCAACGCTCACAGGATAAACAGGGGAGAGTTTCCACATCTTCAAAAGGAGAGCGATTTTTATTTTATCCAGAAAAACTCTCAGGAAGAGATTTTAAAAACTGTAGTTGAGCTTGTGATAAAAAAGGTTCCAAACTATCTTTCGTGCGACCCGATGACAGACATTCAAGTTTTGTGCCCTTCCAAAAAGGGAATTGTTGGGATGTACAATCTAAACCGCGTGCTGCAGCAGCATCTCAACCCACCTCATCCATCTAAAAAAGAGTATGCTTATAAAGAAAACCTGTTCAGGGTTGGAGACAAGGTCATGCAGATAAAAAACAACTATTCGCTGGAATATGAGATTGTACAAGGAGAAGAGAAGGGCAGGGGCTGGGCAGGGATATTCAATGGCGATATCGGAGTTGTCAAAGACATCGACAGGGCGCAAGGTGCGCTGGAGATTTTGTTTGACGATGAAAAGCTTGTATATTATGACTTTTCGCTGCTTGACGACTTGGAGCTTGCATATGCCATGACTGTTCACAAATCTCAAGGGTCTGAATTCAGGTGCATAGTGATGCCTGTTGTTGAGACCTACCCTATTTTGATGACAAGAAACCTTCTGTATACGGCAGTTACGCGTGCAAAAGAGCTTGTTGTGCTGGTGGGCAAAAAAAGTGCGCTTGAGTACATGATTGCAAACCAAAAAGAGGCTATGCGATATTCAGGACTTTGCGACTTTTTATTGCGCGGGCAATCAAATACGCAATTGCAAGCTTTATAATATCAGGAATTATAAACGGTAAAACACCTGCGACAAAAGCTTTTTTAAGTGTCATGTGTGCAGCCCACGATAAATACAAAAATCCTAAGATGTAGATGATTGCAAGACCTAAAATAAGTGCCACTGAGGCATTTGCTGCCTCATTTTTTATTGACTTTTTTGTATTTATATAACTTGTAACAAACGCTGCAATCGGGAATGCCATCAAATACCCACCGGTGGGTCCTACAAATTTAGATAGTCCGCCGGTAAATCCAGCAAACACAGGCACGCCCACAGCCCCTAAAAGGTCATATACAAGAAGGCTCAAAAACGCATACTTTGGCGGCAAAACAAGGCTTGCCAAGAAAATTGCCAGAACCTGCAGTGTAAATGGCACAGGGCCAATTGGAATTGAAACTTGCGCACACACAGCAACTATTGCTGTAAAGAGAGCAGATAAAACCAGCATCTTTGTAGTATTTGTGTCCTTTGCACTTTCCATTTTCATACCTCCCAAATGTAAACTTATTGTTTTAATACAGTTTACTAAAAATATATCAGCAACTTATTGCATCTGTCAAGAGGGAGTTGAAGTCCTCCGTTTTGGTTAAGTATTACATTCTTGAAAATAGAATGCTGTAAAAAATTTGATTGAAAATTGCTTATAAAAATGATATCATATATAGTATCAAAGACAATAATCGTGTAGGGAAAAAAGGAAATAAATTTAAATGGAGTTGCAAAGGAATGAGTCATATAGAAAAATTACTTAAGAATTTAGAAGAAAATCCTAAACATGTGTCATTCACAGATTTGGATAAAATTTTAAAATACTTTGGGTTTGAGAGAAGAGAGCCTAAAAGTGGTTCAAGTCATGTTACATATTCACATCCCTTGCTTACAGAAATTTTGACAATTCCTAAAGGGAGTAAGCATGTAAAACCTATATATGCTAAAAAAGCTTTAAAATTTATAAATGAATTAAAAAACAATTTTGGGAGTGATAAAAATGGATTATAAAGTAGAGATTCTAAAGCTTTCAGAGGAAGATGGTGGTGGATATATTGCTATTGTTCCAAAGCTGCCTGGGTGCATATCTGACGGCAACACCCCCCAAGAAGCATTGGAAAATGTTCAAGATGCAATAAAGTGCTGGATTGAAACAGCAAAGGAAAAAGGTTTGCCAATTCCATCACCCGAAGAATATAAAGAGGACTATAAAGAAGAATATAGTGGGAGACTTGTTTTGCGTATTCCCAAGTCGCTGCACAAACGATTAGCACAAGAGGCAAAAAAAGAAGGTGTCAGCCTTAATTCTTTTATCCAGCATTTAATTTCATATGCTTTAGGATGTAGAGATAATGATTTATCCAAAATGTTAAAACAACCTTATATTATTCCACCTGTGATTTCAGAGGACTTAAATATTTTAGAAAGTGGTGAAAAGAGAAAGACAAAAACATAAAAAGCGGAGCGTACTGCGCTCCGCTTCTGCATTTACGGAATAAGTAATGGGTCGCAGACAACAGGGATATGCTTTTCATGAATCAAATTTTCAAATTCAATTGTGAAGTAATTTACTCCTGTTAAATCTATACTCACAGGAATCGGGTCGTCATAAAGTTCCACCTTATATTCACCAAGTATTTCATTGTCTCCATAAAATCTAATGATTGCTTGTGTCCCTTTGCCAGAATCATCGTCCATTCCCAGTTTACATTGTAGTTTTTTATATTTCCCATGGAGCTTATAGGTAAGTTGAAATTTAGTATTACTGCCCCACCAACGCCACCAGATATTTTTGTAAAACTTTTTACCATTTACTGTAACATCGGTTGCATTAAAACCAAAATCATTCCACGATTCTGTTCTATTAAAATACTCCAAATCACTCAACCAAACTCCATTTTTGTTCTTCACAAATGCGCCTATTTCAACCCTTTTTGCTTGGTCATTAAAGATATAACTTGTGTCTCCAACATTCAAAAATGTTTTTAGCATAGAATCAAAATGAACATACCTTCTTCCACCGTAACTTATAAAGGGCACTTTTTGAGCTGTAGGAACACCATTGACTACAATGTCATAGTAGGATAATTGAGGCAGAGACGTTACTTTTTTCTGCAGATCATCAGTTTTTTTCTTCAAGGTTGTAACTTCATTTTTTAATTTCTGGTTTTCATTTTTTAACACGTTGTAGTCTTTCAAGAGCTTTTCATAAAGAGCTTTATAGTTTGTAGGTGAAGATGCCACAACACCAAGGGCAAAACTTATTAGAATGACAAACGACAAGAAAGCAAGTAATCTCTTTTTCATCACTTGACCCTCCCTGTGAAAAGTATTTCTCTTAGCCATAAATATACAAAAAAAAATAAATATGTCAACGCATTAAGCCAATAAAGTAGATAACCAGAAAAAGGTAATTTCTCTAATAAATATTTTTTGTTTATCATATAATCAAATTAAAATATAGAAAATTCAACTTATGTCTCCAAACATGATCTTAGAGATAAGTGAAAAAGTTTAATAGAGACAAATGCTATGAGAGAGTTGCAAAATTTGACGTTTCGAACAGGTCAAAAGAATAAAAATATAAAAATATGGGTATAAAAAATACGAGAACACAAGCAGCATTTAAAAAAGGAGGCAAAAAAATTGATCCCCTTAAAAGACACCATCCCGAGCAGGGAAAAACCGTTTATGACATGGACGCTGATATTAATCAACGTTTTTGTGTTTCTGTACCAGGTGTCAATGCCGCAAGAAGCTGCGCAGAAGTTTGTCTTCAGGTACGGATTTGTTCCAGAGCGTTTTACCCAGCTTCTGTCTCACGGGTTTGTGGTTGCAGCGAGCGTGTCAATCTGGTCTATCATTACATCAATGTTTTTACACGGAAGCTGGATGCACCTTATATCTAACATGTGGAGCTTATGGCTGTTTGGCGACAATGTCGAGGACAGGGTTGGGCATTTTAGGTTTTTGATATTTTACATTTTGAGCGGTTTTGCAGCGGCTTTGACCCACTGGTTTTTCAACGCAAACTCACCCATCCCAACAGTGGGAGCATCAGGCGCAATCTCAGGTGTGATGGGTGCATACTTTTTGATGTTCCCGCTTTCAAGAATTGTAACACTAATTCCGCTTGGATTTATACCTCTTTTTATCGAAATTCCGGCTATCTTCTTCCTTGGCATATGGTTCTTGTCGCAGGTATCATCTGGAATTCTGGAGCTGTTTGGGCCTGTCTTTGGAAGCGGGATTGCATGGTGGGCACACATAGGCGGATTTGTGTTTGGAGTTCTTACAATCAATATGTTCAAGAAAAGATACAGAAGATACCACAACTTTTTTGATGATGAGATATTCTATTACAGATATTTCTAAGTTCAAAAATCACAAAGGAGAGATGATACATGAGTTTTTGGGATTTACTAATACTTTATGTTATTGCCACATCCCTTCAGCCAATTATGAAACAGAGAATGATTGAGTCTGCAAGGCAGAAGCTCATTGCAAGGATTGAAAAGAAAAGAGGCTCAAGGGTAATACTGCTTGTCCACAGGCAGGAGACAATGAGTTTTCTTGGCTTTCCAATTTACAAGTACATTGATATAAACGACTCTGAAGAGGTCATCCGCGCAATTTCAATGACAGACTCCTCTGTCCCGCTTGACATAATCCTTCACACACCTGGCGGGCTTGTGCTGGCATCGCTTCAGATTGCAAGGGCTATAAAAAGACACAAGGGCAAGGTCACAGTCCACGTTCCACACCATGCAATGTCAGGCGGAACGCTCATTGCACTTGCGGCAGACGAGATTGTGATGGCACCAGATGCTGTTTTGGGACCTGTTGACCCGCAGATAGGTGAGTTTCCGGCTGTGTCTGTCTTGGAGGTTATTAAACAAAAGCCAATTGCGGATATTGACGACAAAACTCTGATTTTGGCAGACGTTGCTAAAAAGGCGCTCAGGCAAACCAAAGATGCTGTTTTGGAGCTTTTGAGCGGAAACTACCCGGATGATGTTGCTGAAAATATAGCAACCCAGCTTGTTGAAGGCAGGTGGACTCACGACTATCCAATCACTTACGAAAAAGCAAAAGAGCTTGGACTGAAAGTCCGATGTGACATCGACAAAGAAATCCAGCAGCTTATGAGCCTGTATCCCCAGCCAGTTGTGAAAAAATCATCTGTTGAGTATTTGTGGCAGCCAAGGAAATAGTCAAAAATTTCACACGAAACTCAAAGCTCAAGCGAGGGTGATTACACCACGTTTTATGAAGAGGGCTTAACCTACATGTACTCTGAACTTGAGAAGGTCAAAATCTATTACACTTCCGCAGGCTACACCAATGTAATCTTTGCTGTGCATCACTTAGCAAGCTTAATGAGTATGAAGTAAAAGGGCAGTTTAAAGCTGCCCTTATTTATTTTCTGTTCCCTTTCCTTATACCCTGTCAGAACAGAAATATCTTCACTTTTTTACTGCTATTCCCACCAACTTCGCAAATTTTTTGATCTTAAAACTTTTTAAAACACCTCTTAAAATTATTCCTGTCTTTTGAGCTCCAGCTTCAAAAGGGGAGTGATAAAAAGTGTGTCTGCTTGTATATGACGTTATGAGAATGGCAAAGGAAAGACACTCTTCAGTATGTCTTAGCTCTTTAAATTCGCTCTTCCAGAGAGAAAGCAACTGCGAAAGATGTCTTCCAAAGGTTCACTTCAAAAGGAAGAACAATGGCAATGTTCGTGATTATGATTGCAAGAATATGATATACTATTACTGCGGAAGATTCTCTCTCAAACATGCTGGAGAACTTTTTACTCTTCTTCAGCAGATTAGCCATAGGCTTCCGGACAATCCCAGAATTCTTTCGATTGGATGCGGACCTTGCACAGACCTTTTTGCATTTGAGGCTTACTTCAAGACATATAAGCCATATAAAAAAATTGAGTACCATGGACTTGAGAAGAACATTCTCTGGAAAGATATTCACGATTTTATAACAAAGCATGGGAAAAAGCACAATTTGTCAAGATTTAGAATTACTTATATAGATGTAATGAGTGAAGTTCAAAAAGTTGAAGAAATTATCAAAAATGAAAAGCCTAATATCATCTCATTTCAGTATGTTCTATCGGACATGGCAAAATACCACCCTGTTAGTTCTGTAAAGCGATTTGCAGAAGAGTTTGTGCAAAAAGCTTTCGAAATATTGCCAAAATCAACCATGATAGTTTTTAACGATACAAATGTGCTGCAGAGCTATGCTGAAAGAAATCCAGATGAAGTCAAGGGTCGTGATATCCTTGAACCTTTGGCGGACAAGTTTTGGCACAGCCGCAACATATCAGTGTTCAAATATTATTTTCCTTATAGAAACGACCCAAGCCTTCAATTTGGCGGTGCTCACTCTAAATGTGAGGTTGACATGGGAAATGTCCCAGAGGATTTGAAAAACTATTTTGAGATTTGGTACGAATACCGAAGTGCCCAGCTTGTGCTAATTAAAAATGAAGATATCTTGATTTGAGTGAGGAGTTGATTTGGATGATTATAAGTGCAAGCAGAAGAACAGATATCCCAGCTTTTTTTGGCGATTGGTTTATAAATAGAATAAAAGAAGGATTTGCAATGTATCGAAATCCTATGAGACCAACCCAGGTTTTTGCTGTTTCGCTTCATCCAAAAGACGTTGATGCCATAGTCTTCTGGACAAAAAATCCTAAGAATTTTTTGGACAAGCTCAAATATCTGGATGAATACATTTATTATTTTCAATTTACACTCACACCTTATGCTCAAGACCTTGAACCGGGAATTCCGAATAAAGATGAGGTTATTGAGACTTTTATAAAACTTTCAGATATGATAGGGAAAAAGAGGGTTATCTGGCGATATGACCCAATAATTATCACTGATAAGATGCCTCTGGACTACCACAAAGAAAAGTTTGAAGAGCTTAGTGAAAAGCTTTCTCCGTACACACAAAAGTGTATAATAAGCTATGTGGACTTTTACAGCAAGGCAGAAGATGAGCTGAATAAAATAAATGCCAAGAGGCTTGAACAGGATGATCTTTACAACCTCTTTAGTGCAGTAGGCAGTATTGGGAAAAAGTATAACCTCAGCGTTGAGACCTGTGCAGAAGATGTGCCGGTAGAATATCTTGGGCTGAAAAAAGCGCACTGTGTAGATGGTAATCTTATAAATGATCTCAGAAAAGAAAAAGGTTTTCAAGATAAAGAATATAGAAAAGACAACAATCAAAGAAAAGCTTGCGGATGTGTGCAGAGCATAGACCTTGGAATATTCAACACCTGCAAACACTTTTGTGTGTACTGCTACGCAAACTTCAGCAGAAATTCAATTATCAAAAACGCTCAAAAATATGATGTCAACTCACCTCTTTTGTGCAGCGAACTTGACCTTGAAAAAGATGAGATAAGAATAAGAGAAAAAGATGGTTCTAAAAAGCTTGAAATCAGCCATATTTTGGAACAGGATAAAAATCAGGAAAGAAAAATATCTCAGCTTGATTTTTGTGTGCAACAAATCAATTCTGTAGAAAAAAATACTAACAGCTCTCTTGAAAAGAAGGTTTTAGATCATATTAAAAGAATAAAACAGAGGACATTGCTGTAAAGAAGGCAGCATTGCTTTTCTTTGCAGCTTTTTCTTTTTTTTAGAGTGAAAAATAATGTATAATATAAATCAAATAAAGATAGGAACTTAGCAATATTTTGAAGAAGATTTTCATATAAAGAAAGGAGCAAATCAAATGAAAGTAATATATCAAGTTGGAAGGCTTGACAATCCTGCACAAGCTACCAAAGAGTTTTATATCAAAAATTTTCATGGAGAAAAGGTTGATGAAAGTGGAAAAGCTGAGCTTTCATCAATTGTCCTGAGAGACTTTTTGCGCAAAAGAAATTACGAAGCAAAAACTGTTATTATTTATCCTGTTAGCATTGTTTTTAACAGCAAGCTTCCAGAGTACATCCAGCCAGAGGAGCTTAAAAACGAACTTGCAGATATTTTCAAAGACCCATCAAATTATCTAAAAAATCCACATGAGTTTATAGACAGAATAGAACTTGAAAGGTGCAGGGACGAAAAGCTAATTGTTCACTCTCTTGGAGAGTATTTAGGAATATCTCTTGATGCAAGCTATGATGACATTGTGCTTGAAATTCTTTTTGACATGATAGAAAGATATCTGAAGGATGATCTTGAAGAACTATACCTTGACATCTCAAGCGGGCACAACATCTACATCTCTGCCATCTTAGAAGCTGCAAGGCATTTTGCTGTCTTTTTGCACCTTGTTAATTGGATTGATGATACTAAATCGCCAAAAATATACATCACTTTTTCTGACCCAATCATAGGAAGCTCAGCAAAAAGTTTTGAGATACACATCCAGCAGCAAAGATTTACAGCGTTCTTCTCATCACCGATAAAGAGCAAGGAAGCAGCGGACTATAATTTTTCATTTTTAAGAGAAATATATCCTGACCCGAACAACAATTCAAAAGGCTCAGAAGCAGTCAAACTAAAACAACAGGCAAGGGAAAAGCGTAAAAAACTAAAAGAGAAGATAGAAATGTTCTGTTTCTTATTTTCGGCTATTAAAAACAATGTTCCCCTGTATCTTTACTACCAGCACTATCACTCTGCAGATGAGATAAAAGAAGAGATTTTTAAGCTAATTGACCATGCTAAAGCCCGGCTTTGCAGTGACTATCAAAAATCTCCCAACCTCAACAAAAGAGCTTACATAGATGCAGTTTTGAGCTTAGGATTTTACATTGGGATTGTAAACGTGCTGGAAAAGTACAATGTGACCATGTTCTGTCATGATACAGGAATTGATATAGAGACTGTCAAGAACAGTTTTTCAGAGATTTATTTGATTTTTAGGCTTCATACAAACATTGTAATGCTTGGCAATGAAGTTTCAAATACACAGGAAAAATTAAAACAGATAGGTGATATCTCCACATGGACAGGGCTTTACAGAATAATTGATCCAGACAAATCAGCAGGTGAAATTGACCCAAGAAACTTTTTTGCACACAGCGGATTTGAGAGAAATGCGACAGAAGTTAGAACAGAAAATGACAGGGTATTAGTAAGATATAGTTTAAATGTTAATTTTAATGATATAAACTGCTGGCTGAAAAGAAGACTTGAGTAGAACTTTAAGCAAAGCTTGACAGGGTGATTTTTACAATATAAAAAAATAGCCACGACAGAGGCATGTTTTGGTGTCCCTCTGCGTGGCTTTTTTTATTATTATATCCAATAATTTGTATTAACGTCTTTCTAATGCGCAGTATCAAGGTCAACTGGTTTATAAAGCGTTTCAATCCCCAACTGAGAGGCTACAATCTCCCTCCTCAACCCCCAAAGGGAAGGCTACAAACTAATCTTTAATCATGTTAATACACCCCTAAACGATAGTTTCAATCCCCAACGGGTAGGCTACAAACTGTAATAGGAGAACTGTATCAGTATCACTAAACGAAAGTTTCAATCTCCAACGGGTAGGCTACAAACTAAATTGTGCGAGCTAATCGAAAAAGAATTGAATAAGTTTCAATCCCCAACGGGTAGGTTACAAACCACCTCCTATTAATATAATGTAGCACAGAGTAGTATTATATCTACCCTGTGCTACTGACTTTACTTTTCAAGAATATTGCCTAATTTTGATCTTAAATAACCTGCATTTTTCATGATAATATCCTGTGTTTTTGCAGTCTTCTTTAATATTTCCAAAAGTTTTTCATCTTCGCTAGCTGTACGTGTAAATGATCCAACATAGCTCAATACCTCATAATCTTTACCTTTTTCTATATTACTTTTTACTGCCATGTTTGTAGACCATGCTCTTAACGTCAAATCCAAACCAGATTTAACCCTGCTTGTATCTGCCCATGGCAGTGATGGTTTATCCAAAAATGTTATTTCATCAACCAGTATAGATTCTACTCCAAAGTATGGGTATGATGATTTATCATTATTTACAAACTCTGGGAATAATCTGTAAACTATTGGATTAGTTGTATATATTGATCCAGTTTTACCTGATTTCCATGGATACTCTTTACCTAAAGTTCCAAGATCGGGATATCTACCAGTAACAATCATTATAGAATGCAAATGTGGTAATGCTTCTGGAACCAAATTTTTATAATCTTTTGTAGCATATGGTCTTGTAAGAATCGGTATACAATATCCAATGTCCTTAAAATATTTATCATATATCTTTTTGTCAATTACTTTATTTGCAAGTGCTTGTTTTATGACAAAATAATCTAAATTGATATCTTCCTTAGCTAAATAATAGTTTACATCATCATAATACACACGATAAAGTTCTTTGTTACTTGGATTATACCCCGACGCAAGTAACCTAACTGCACCAGTTATGAATGTTGGGTAATAATCCTGCGACCAATCAACATCAGGCATATTAACAGGATCTGGATTCTTTGCTTTTGGATCTGGTGTGTTATAAACTGCATTTATATATTTACCGCCCATATTCCATGCATACTTGAAGTCATCTAAATAACCAACTGTATTTAATATATCATAAAACATATCTACAATATATTTTCTTTTGTAGTTCAAACATGCTGCTCTAAATGATGATGAATTAAATTTAATTACATATAATGGCTTCTTTGATTTACTTAAACTTATATAATCATTTGCTAAATTATTAAGATTCTTAAAATACTGATTTGGCTGATTGCTTGTAAGCTTTGCATTGTTTCTTAAAAATTTGAAATATCCATAAACATCCAATTTTCCATTCGCTATAGCCTTATATAATTTACCTATTTCTGCAAGTAATGGTCTTAAATCATATTTTGAATATACTTCTGATATAGAATACAACTTTTCAAATGAAATTGTATAAGGTTCCAATTGTACTACATATGTTGATACTTCATCACTTCTAGTAGATTGTAACAACTTCTTAATACTATCCGAAATTCTAAAATCAGGTTTTATATCAAGTGTTGGTTTAATATACATAAATCTAACATTTATATTGAATTCTTGTCCTACTGATTTTCCTTCATTAGCATCTGACAGAGGAGCACTATCCATTCTTATAGATATAAATACATCTTTACCAAGTGACATTTTATATTTTTTAACTACTGCTGCGATTTTATTATAAAATTCTTTATCAAAATCTTTAAGAAATCTTACAGACAGATAAGTCTGAGCTCTGGTTATATCATAGCTGAGTATACTTGTTGAAATTTTACCATATTGTTCTGAAAGTTCTTTCTCTGGATTTAATATTGGATCATTTTGGAATTTAGTTACATATCCTGGAAACGGAAACCTACTCGTATCACTTCTAAATTTATTAATTTCAGTCCTTATTACACTTCTACAAAATGATTCCATTACTTCATTGTCATATAATGAACTATAAGGTAAAAATGTTGGAAAATTAGCAGTAAAACTTTCTATATCTGGCATTGGTACTACTTCATCTGCCCATTTTACATATTCATTTTTTGCTTTACTTATATAAGGTAAATCACTATAAGTTACATTTATAGTATTAAATTTTGGTTTTGTGGGAAGAATTTCTGTAAACCAATTATCATACTTTAGCCAGTTCTGAGTAAATGTGTACGTCATACACTCCATAAAAGTTACTGGGTTTTCTATATCACTAAATGGACTTCCATTACTAGCATCCACTTTTACTAATCTACCATCTCTATACCCTCCTCTAAGAAACTGCTCATTCTTAATAATATAAAAAGGCTGTCCTATTCTTTTATATAATAATCCCCACTCTTTTACCACACTATCATTTTGATAATCATGTTCATTAAAATAATACTTAGTTGCTGATGGAATTAATTCCTTCTCATGCAGCAATTTACAATACTGTACCAATGTTTCTATTGGTATATCATTGAGTCTATATAATTTACCATTCTTTTGATAAATAACTGGATTTATTTCTCCTGGCTGCCATACTGGAACTGCTTCAAAATCGTCTTTCAATATATCATCATAATTATTATTAGAAGTATCTGCATATGCCTTAAATATATTCATCCAATTAAACAATTTATCTATATCTGTATTTACATTTTCTTCCTTGGTGGTCGAAGAAGGCTGACTGTTTTGTACATTGCTTTGAACCATTCTTCCATTATAAACAATAACACCCAATACCGACACTAAAATAAATGCAACCACAAGAACTAATGCTATAACTGCTTTTTTATTCAATTTAATTTTTATCATTTCATAACACCTCCTACTACTATTGTAAATCACTCTGCAAACCAATTTAACCATGCTATTTTACCTCTATAATACATTCACTCTTACTTCCATTGCTATTCACAAGTATCAACTTAGTACTTCCTTTAGATTTTGCTTTTATGCTATCTTTATTTTTAACTTCAACTATATTTGGATTTGAAACTACAATTTTATAACTAGCTCCACTACCTGTAGTAGCTATAGGTAATTTTACTGTAGTACCTAATTTTACTATTATTTTATTTACCTTAAAATATGCTTTGGGTGATGGAAGTATTGTAACTCTTATTGTCATAGTTGGAATTATTGTGGTCAATTCATGATCTCCTTGATCAAAAGGAAATATTGTGTAAAACCAAAAACTATTAGCAACCTTTTCTTCATCCACAAATCCCCATGATATAAAAGACTCTGAATTAAGATCAAGTATTCCTGTATCAACAGCATAAACACAATATTTCTTTAATAAGTCTACATTATTAATATTCTTAATAGTTTTACTTAACTGACTTTCACTCTTTAACAACTCTTCATCTTGATAAACAGGTATGATTCTTACTACTCCTTGCTCTAATGCTTTAAAAGTTGAATTGCCTAAATACTGAATCTCAGTTGCTTTAATAGCATCAAATTTTGTATCTCTGTATATATCTGTATTATTTGATATTGTTATAAACTTTAACTTTACATTTGATAATCCATATTTTTGTGATATATTAAGCTTAAAAGTATCTCCTTCTTTAACTACTATATCAAATTTATCTACTACTGGCTCATCTTCAACAACCAATGCTTTTAATATTAAATCGCTTTCTACTAAATTATTTCTATAAACTGGAATATTTTTAAGATAATCATTTATAAAAGTATCTGAAATTGAATTTAAACTATCTGACTTAGGTAACTTACCAACATAAAATCCATAAACCCAACCTTCTCTTGTTAAAATTGGCTTTATCATAAATACTAAATCTATATAAGGAATTATCATTGTTACCATTATTCTGCGTGTTCTACCGTCTCCTCCTGGAGAAGTTGTCCAATATTTATCGACCTCGCCACTTAGAAACATAGCTCTTACACCTGGGTCCCAAGACATAAAATCTTTACCAGTTTTATCACTTACATATTTTAATATACTTTTAACAATATCTTCATTTAACTTGATGTTATCATTAAGTGTCTGTGGTTCTTCTTTATATAAATCTTTTAAAGAAATATAGTAACTTCTAACTTCAAATTCATCTAAGTTTCTGTTATCTAAATCTTTAAATATATCGTTAATTGAAGCTACTTTTTTCAGCTTTTCTTTAAACTTCGGAAATAATTCAAACAATGAAATTTTGTAATACAAGCTTCTATAAATAGGAACTAATTGATCCTTAAAACTTAGAGAAGAATCATCAGTATCAACTATCAATCTTTCACCTTTAGGCTTTGGAATAAGTTCTCTTGGAAGTCCCCATAAATTAAAAGTAATCCACTCAAAAATATCATTTGCCAACTTTTTATTAGTCTTTAACAATTTTATAAACCCTTTCGTAGAATACCAATCAAGAATTTCACTAATTGTTGCTCTCTGCCTAAAATTATTAATTAGCAATACCGTAAACGGTGTTAATAAATATCTACTCATAGTATCCAATAAATCCCATGTTATATGGATTCCGTGAATATCATGGACATTCCATGCATAATATGCTCCGAAACTATCAACATACTGTGTATCTAAATTCATATAAAATCCTAATACTTCTCCTAGAATTGCATAATCTTGACATATACCATATTTATAGTACCATATATCCATTATTCGGTGTGACCACCATGCATATTTTTTACCTTTTTCGGTATTCCATTCACTATCGCTCTTTATCTTATCAACTACTATTGTAAACTTACCTTCTTTTAAAAATTTCCTGTCATAATGTATCTCTTTATCAAAAAATTCTTTCATCTTTAACATTGCTTCCATTTTATTTTTACAATTTTTTGTTAATTCTCTAGCTTTTTGTCTTATTTCTTTTAGTGCTTGTATTAAATATGGAATTTGACCATCTCTTAATTCTATACCTCCAACAGAAGATTCTGTATTATTTATATTAATCTTCTTTAAAACTTGAGACAATATAATTCTAAATCCTTCTCCATCTTTTATCATAAATTTAGGTATATCGCAATATGGCTTGTTTTCTTCTGCATCCCTAAAAAATTCTTTTAATAAATTATAAGCTGATTCTAATCCACATATATACATTTTTCCCTGATATATAAACGAATATCCTGATATTGGTGCCATCTTTAACCTACCGAAAAAATATTGTCCTACTGGATTTATTCCTATAGCATCTTTTGAATAAAATAATGAATTACAAAATGATGAATCTTTGCTAACTTTAAAATATTTATAAAAATCGTTATCTATAACTATATCCTCTAGCCAAGTATTACTACCTATAGTTGCATATCCATATTTTCCATTGCTTCTCTTGTATCTTAATATCATAAAAACATCGGATTCGCTGCTTCCTGTATACATATCTCCATACTTTTGCTTTAATTTGTTAGGATCATTATATAAATAACAATCATAATTAGAAAAAGCATTGTCTTCATAATCAAAAATTTCTTTGTATAATTTATATAAATAATCATTTGGGAACTCTATAACTATTGTATCTTCTATATCCAAATAGCCATATCTATTATTAAAATCACTAATCACTTTATTTAATTCAACAGGATTTATAGAATTTACTCTATATGTTACTGTTCTACCTACTGATTGTGATATTACAGATCGTTGATTTGCGTAAATAACAGACATATTCGGAATATACATACTTAGTAATAATGCTAAAATTACAATAACACTAATTATTCTATTTTTCATCTTAACTCCCCTCTTGACATTTTACCGTTTGTCTAATTGTATTTTAGCCTGTTGCAGAAAATCTCAATATGAGCATTATCAAGCGTTATAAAGATTCAAAAAAGTCTGGTCACCTTCCTCATAGTTGTAAAAAAACAATATGATTATATAAAGCAAACTTTCTACTATAAAGAGGGTTCAAAAATATTCTATTTCTGAAGATGGTGTCCCTATCTGCAAGAAGGTCGATAAACCTTTTAAACCTGAAGGCAAATGTCAGGGTAAAAATCGCTCTTTGCGTTTTAAATGGACTTGCCATATGTCTTTTTACAAAGATGGCAAAAGTACCTGCTCTTGCACTCAGTCTTGTACAACCTCTATTACTTATTCGCTATTATTTACACTTGTTCACAATATCAAACTCTACTGTTCTAAATTGACTATCAAAAATTAAACAAACTCAAAAAACTTATTGCTTAAAAACACAATTTTTAAAATCATGAACCTGCAAAAAATTTATAGTTCAGTTTATCGTTTAATTTTATAAGTTTCAGAATTTAGAAGGATAGAATACTTTTGACTCTTTTGTAGTTGTCAATTATTACCATACGCTTGTTACTGATTATTTTTGTTTGTAATTAATAAATTTAATAACATTTCGCTTTTCATTTTGTATCTTGATTGTATTTCATGTTAATATTGGCAGCTGTTACCTTCAATCACCACCCACTTTGCAAACGTCTATAATTTTTTCTTAAGGCAACTATCTTTAAAGAAATAATACCACAATTTTTCACATTTTGACGCAAAAATTTTGAAAAAATGATGAATATGGTTGTTTCGATTTTTAGGCAACATAGGTTTAACTAGATTGTTGGTAACAGCTGAATAAATGGAATATTTTATTATATCTTTACTTCCTTATCTTTAGTTTAATGAAACTTCTTTTACTAAGTCTCGGTACTTTCAAAGTTAAAGTCCCTACCCTGGTAATTAAATTCACAGAAATAATAACCGTTGCGATAATCTTGTCTTTACTCTGTCCTCGCAATAGGCTTAAGCCTTAATTTGTTCAGTAGAAAGATACGCTAAAATTTGATTAAGTATTGATTCTAATAACATGGCTAATTTCTCGTCTTTTGTTCCTGTTGTAAAAATGTAATGTAAAATATCAAAACCTATGGTAATATTGTATTGAAGCATTTCTCATCCCTCCTGTTAGATTTGGTTTTTGGCTCTTCTTAATTTCTATTCTGACCAGAGGGTGAGGGGTGGCTCAATCCTTTTTTACACAATTATATAGACTCAACTAACAAAAACAGCACAATACAATAAAAATAACAGAAAAAGCCAATTTTCTTTGCATAAAATTTGAACTTAAAAATTAAATAGCGATATGTAAAATTATAAGGTGTAGCCAAAAACGAACATTGTAAATTCAAAATCTGGTTGTATATAGAAAATAAAATTGGTATAATTAGCATAAAAACAAGGTGAAGTTAGATCGATAGAAGAAATGGTTGATATTGGTGATATTTTAATTGGTGATGCCCCTGGTGATGAGGTTTTTTTGAGTGCACTTATTGAGGATATAGAGGTCCCAACGGGGGAGAAGGAAAAGTTTGTTGCCAAAATTGACTTTTCTACAAAAGCGAAAAACATTACAATAGATTGTGCTGAAGAGCTTGATGATAATGCTGCTGAAAAATATGTATATGTAGGCTCTGCAGAGGGGGCAAATTCACCTCAGTGGTTTGCTTCGTCAAAAACTTTTTCGTATTTTCTCACAGAAACAATTCCAAACCTTGTTGAGCGCTCAATACCTGAGGTGTCTGACATATGTAAAAAAATTCTTGATGACTATTTTATAAACATCAAAGAATACTTATTAAATTCCGCTCAGTTGACCGAAGAGGAAAAGAAGCATTTAGAACAGAGAATAGAGAAAAAATACACATATTTTTTGGACGTTGACCACGTGATGGTGAACAATGGCAAGAGATTAACCCAGAATTCTATTTCACAGATTTACAAGAACATGCTTGGCAAAGGGAAATCAATCAGCAAAATATATAAAGAGCTGAGAGAGGCTTTTACAAAAGAGTGCAAAGATGGCTTAAAAAATTTAACAGGGCTAAAGCCGGATGATGAGATAGGCTTGTATGTGATCTGTGTTGATGGCAAGCCGTTGACAAGCTATCCACAGTATGTTGATGCTGTCGTTGCATACAAGCGGCAGATTAAAAAAGGTTCAGAAAAAACAAAAAAAGGAACAAAAGACGGTAACATATGCTATGTTTGTTTGGGGACAGAGAATTTGTCTTTTGAAGGCTTGAAAAAGACCAAGTTCAAATATTTTACAACAAACCAGAATATATTTGCATCTTATCTTGATCAGAGCAACTATGCTAAAAACATAACCCTGTGCGAGAAGTGTCTTTCCAAACTTGTGGCAGAAGACAATTTTTTAAGAAACAAACTAAAAACACAGCTTGGTTCTTTCGACGTTTATGTTTTGCCCACTTTTGTTTATACAAGCACAAAGCTTACAAAAGATTATTTAGAAAATTTATCTTTGAATATAACAAATTCTCTGAACACAGCGTGGAACTACAGGAGCTTGGAAAAATTCAAAGAAGACATATCCAATTTTCTTTCATTTTTCAACCAGAACCACTATTTTCTGCTGAACTTGATTTTCTATAAAGAAGCAAACGCAGGCACAAAGATAATAAGGTTTATTCCAGACGTCAATCCTTCAATTTTCGACAAAATTTACAGGGCAACTTTTGATGTTTGTTCTCTCTATGCTGACCTCATTGGAAACGACCCTTCTTTTAAAATCTCCCTTGAAAGTATTTACTACAGTGTTCCAATAAGGCTAAAAAACAGAAATGAAAGCACAGAGGCGCAAAGGCTTTTGAACATCTACGATGCTATTTTTTCTGGCAAGAGACTTGCAAGAGATTTTCTCATTGAAAATTTCATAAAGGCAGTAGGTGTTGTTGTTTATGGGAAAGAAGGGTATAACCTTTCAAAGTTTATAGAAAACAACATTGCTTCAATGGTTATCAGAATGGTTTTTGTTATGAAGTTTTTGGAATTTTTAGATTGCTTGGAGGTGGAAAGAGGGATGGATGTTTCGCAGATGAATTTGTCTGACGATCTTAAAAGCTATATTCAGCAGATGAATTATGACGAGCCAAAGACTGCTCTGTTTTTGCTTGGTATTTTGATTGGCGAGATAGGCGCAAAGCAGTACCTTGCTACCAAAGACAGGCAGGACGATTCTGCCGGGCACAAGCCAATTTTGAACAAGATCAATTACAACGGAATTGACAGACCAAAGCTCATAAGACTGTGTAGTGATGTTCACAACAAGCTGAGACAGGAAAAACTTTTGCCGTACACTGAAATGATTTTTGCTGAGATGAAAAGGCTTTTGGACAAGCACATAGATTCATGGAAGCTTGATAAGTACGAAACTCTCTTTTACATCCTCTCTGGCTATGCATATAAAACTCAAAAGGTTATATTAAATGCTTCAAATTCTCAAGATACATCTAATTAAAAATGGGAGGGTTGATATAAGATGGAAAAGAAGATTATTGATAAGAACAGCGAGATTTTATTTACCTATGATGCCAAGCTTTGCAATCCAAACGGTGATCCGGACGAGAAAAATCGACCGAGGATGGATTGGGAAAAAGAGATAAACCTTGTGTCCGACCTGCGATTAAAAAGATATATCCGCGATTATGCAGACGACCAAGGCATGTTAATTTACGTTCGAAAGATTGACGGCAAGAGCGTCAAGCCAGAGGAAGTAATCAAAAGCGTAGGAGAAGACATCGACGAGCTTGAGACATTCATTGACATAAGACTTTTTGGCGCAACAATACCTATTAAGAAAGAAACAAGAACGTACATCGGACCTGTCCAGTTCAACTGGGGATACTCTCTGAACAAGGTTGAACTTTTAGAGGCTTCTATCACCAGCCATTTTGCAAGCGATGAGAAAAAGCAGCAGGGGGCAATGGGAAAAGATTACAGAGTTAAGTACTCCTTCATAGCTTTTTCTGGGGTAGTAAGCGCAAAGAGAGCAAAGATAACAAGGCTCACTGAAGATGACCTAAAATTTTTAGACAGAGCCATGAAAGAAGCAATTCCACTTCAGGCAACCAGAAGCAAGATAGGACAGTATCCAAGACTTTACATGAGAGTTGAGTATGTAGATGATAAGACCTTGCTTGGAGACCTCAGAGATTACATTAGGCTCATAGAGGTTGTCGAAAAACCGCAAAAAATTGAAGATGTTCAGCTTGACATCACCGCTTTAGTGGAGTTTTTGGAAAAGCATAAAGATGTAATTTCAAAGATTTACTATTTCAAGCACCCCGACCTTTGCCTTGTTTACGGTGGCAATGTTGTTGACTTTAAAGATGCATTTAGCGCTTTTGAGCTTGAAGAAGTTTAAGAAGAACAAGGTGAGAAGAAAATGAAATTTTTAGTATTTGACCTCAAAGGCAAGTTTGCTCACTTTAGAAAGTTTTATACAAACTCTTCATTACTTTCGTATTTGGTGCCACCAAGGACTGTGATTGAAGGAGTTGTTGCTGCTATCTTGGGTTTTGAGAGGGATAGTTATTATGAGGAGCTCTTGGCAGAAAACCTTTTGATTGCAGTACAGAAGATAGAAAGGACATATAAAATTGTACAGACAGTGAATTATATAAAGGCAACAAGTGTAAATGAGCTTAAAAATCCCAATACTCACACTTAAGTGCCGCTTGAGATCTTGGCGGGTCACAAGGGATTTGTAGGATACAGAGTTTTTGCCATGCCAAAAGATGAAAAGATATATTCTCAGCTAAAGTCAAGGCTTGAAAGTGGCAAGTCAGAATTTCCAATATACTTTGGCAGTGCTCCGTTTGCTGCAAAAACCGAGTTTGTGGGCGAATTTGAAGCCTATAGGTGGGAAGATAGCAAGGCAAGAATTATAACTGTGCTTGACACAGAGCTAATAAAGTCTTTGAACTTGGATTTAGAGAATGCTTCGGCACTTGCTCTCATGAAAGACAGGATGCCGTGCGATTTTGACAAAGATAGGTTTGCCACTAAAGTCAAGACATACATTCACGATGAGAATCTAAACCCTATCTGGGTAGATTTAGATAGCAGTGCTAAGGACAAGGTGTATTTTATAAAAGATCTTTCAAACGACAAAGATTTGTGCATTTCTTTGATGTAAAACTCTTTTGCCATTTGGGGAATAGTCCCAAGTGGCGTTTTTCTTGTTTTGTTGTGAAAGTTTTTATGTACAGCAAAAAGGGGGATTTGCATGGAGTACTATTCTCACAAAAACCCTGATAAGCTCCTTTATGATCATCTTCTTGAAGTTTATCACTATGCTATGGAGGCAAATGTTAGCTAAAAAGCTGGGAAAAAGAAGCCCTGCAAGTTATATGTCTTTGTCATGATTTTGGGAAATTTACAACATTTTTTCAAAGTCATCTGAACGGTGTTTCAAACAAATATTCGCAGCACGGTTTTATTTCAGCCCTCTTTGGAGTTTTTTGCTGGATGCAAAAGAAAGGATTGTGGTTGCAACAGATGAAAAACCAAATCTCTGAAGATGAAGTCATATCTCTTTTGATTTACGCTTGCATTCTTCACCACCACGGAGATGTCAAGGATATTAGCAAAAACCTGCCTGAAAAATTTGCAGGGGATTTTAAGGCAAATATAAACCTTGTCCAGAAAATAGAAGATGCATATGTTCAGATTGAAGATTTGAGGTGCAATGCTGAAGATATAAAACCTTCGCTTGAAAAGGTTGGACTTTGCGATGCATTTGAAAAGTTGTTAGCACAGCAGAGGGGTTTTATAGAGGATATCTTAAGATATCTTAAAAGAATTGAATATGGCATTCGCTTTATTGGTGTGATGCCGCAGGCTTTCAAGGATGGGATTAATCTTTATTTTATCCAGCAAAAGTTATATTCTCTTCTCATATGGGCAGACAAGATGTCGGCTGCAAATTACAAGGTACTGTCGCCTTGCTATGCTTCATCAGATAGACTTATTGTAGCAAGAGATAAAGTTATCAAACCAACTGCTGATAAAAATCTGCAGAGAATAAGACAAAGTGTGTTTGAGGCTGTACTTTCAAATATTGAAAAGAACAAGGAAAAAGACATATTCTCTATCACAACCCCAACAGGCACAGGGAAGACTTTGGCAGGAGTGTTTGCAGCAGTAAAACTGAAAGAGCTTTTAAGAAAGTCTGGGAGGATAATATATGCTCTTCCATTCACTTCTATAATCGACCAAAACTACGATGTTGTCAAAAATCTATTTGAGACGATAGAAGATTTTGAAAAAAACAGAGACAGGTACTTGTTAAAACACCATCATCTAACTGATGGTGAGTACAGGGGGAAAGAAGAGGCTCTGAAAGAAATTACAGATGAAATTACAGTATATGAGAAAGTTGCATCAGAGTGCTTTATAGAAAACTGGACATCTGGGTTTGTTGTCACAACATTTGTCCAGCTGCTTGAAACGCTCATATCAAACAGAAACAGGATGCTCAAAAAATTCCATGCTTTTTACGACTCAGTACTCATCCTTGACGAGATTCAGGCAATTGAGGTTGATCTTCTGCCACTTGTTGAAGAGGTCTTGAGGAAACTTTCGAAGCTTTTCAAGTGCAAGATTATTCTCATGACAGCCACAAAACCACTCATATTTGAAGATGCGTGCGAGCTTGCAGGGTTTTGCGACTATTCAATTTTTAACAGAACAAAGCTTGTGTATCACCACAGCGATTTAAAAGTAGCTGAATTTGTGGATTTCTTCTTAGATCAGGTATATGAAGACGAAAAGTCGTTTTTGATTGTTGCCAATACAATAAACCAATCGCTGCAAATTTACAATGGTATAAAAAACAACCTCAAAGATAAAGAGGTTATTTACCTTTCAGCAAATCTTGTGCCAAGAGATAGGAAAGAGGTTATCAAAAAGATAGAAGAAGCTTTAGAAAGCGGCAGAAAACCCATCGTTGTTTCAACCCAGGTGATTGAAGCAGGGGTAGACATTGACTTTGACTGTGTAATAAGAGACATAGCTCCTATTGATTCAATAATCCAGTGTGCAGGAAGGTGCAACAGACACAATCAAAAAAGCCAGGGCAAGGTGCTGGTTGTAAATATCAAAGATGACAGTGGCAGGTCTTTTGCAAAAAGAGTTTATGGGAACACGGCAATTGAAATATCAAACATACTTCTTTTGCAGCATCCTGAAGTGGAAGAAAAAGACTATGGTATGCTGATTGATAATTATTTCAGGATGGTAAAAGAAAACAAATCCTTTAAAAAGTCTGAAGAGTTTTTAAGAAGCATAAGGCTTTTGAAATTTGACAGCATTCTGGAAAAAGAAGAGCTTACAATCTCAAGGTTCAGCCTTATCCAGCAGCGGGGTGGGTATGTCAGCGTAATCATAAGAAGCAATGAAGAAATAGAAGACGCTTACCAGAGTTATATAAACTCTTTTTCCATAAAGGATTATTACAAAAGAAGAGAAATATATCTTGAGATCAAAAATATCCTTTTTAAACACACAATATCTGTGCCATCAAAATATGTCCAGATTCTTGCTGAAGAAAAAGGAATATTATCTTTGCCACCCACATCCTGTGAGCGATACTACAACCCTGAGACAGGATTTGTGTATGACCCAAACGACAATGTCATTTTTGCTTGATTTTAAAAAAACAGGATGGTGTTTTGAAAATGGATGTTTACATGACAGGTGTTTACATCTGGTATTACAACATTTGCAAAAGACAGGTTTGGCTCATGGCACACGGTGTTTTGCCAGATGAGAACGACGATAACATTGTGCTTGGCAGGTTTCTTCATGAGTATTATTACAAAAAAGATCAGAAGGAGATAAAATTTGGCAATGCAGTGTTTGACATTCTGTATCAGGACAAAGATGAGATAGTAATTGGTGAGACAAAGAAGTCTTCAAGGTTCAAAGAAGCATCAAGGTATCAGCTTTTATTTTATATTAAGCTGCTAAAAGAAGCAGGAATTTCGGCAAAAGGAGTGCTTTTTTATCCGGAAGAGAGAAAGAAAGAAGAGGTTGAGCTGACTGTTGAAGATGAAGAAAAACTGCAGAAGATGATAGCTGAGATTGAGACCATAATTGAAAAAGATAGCCCGCCTCCTGCAGCTTACTGTAGGTATTGTCCAAAGTGTGCTTACAGGGAATATTGTTTTGCTTAAAAAGTACTTTGTCCACAAAAAAAGATTTTAGGGGTGGTTTTAAAGTGAAGAAAGAACTTTATGTTTTCAATTCAGGATTTTTAAGAAGGAAAGATAACACCATCATGTTTGAAACAGATGAAGGTAAAAAGTATTTTCCTGTTGAAGAGATTGAATCAGTATTTATATTTGGAGAGGTTGACATAAACAAAAGATTTTTAGAGTTCATGACAGAAAAGAATATATGCGTCCATTTTTTCAACAGGTATGAGTACTACGTTGGCACATACTACCCTCGCGAACATTATAACTCAGGCATTGTGATACTAAAACAAGTATAATTTTACAACGACTACAATAAAAGAATGACCATCGCAAGATCAATTGTTGAAGGTGCTGTTTTAAACATGCTTGTAGTTTTGAGGTACTACAATTCCCGTGGAAATATGCTAAAAGATGAGATAGAGACAATCGAAAGAATGCGCCATAACATAAACTCCTGTGATGATGTAAATACGCTTATGGCTTTGGAGGGGAATATAAGAGAAATCTACTACAGGTGTTTTAACAAGATACTGGATGATGAGAATTTCACATTTGTCCGCAGGAGCAAAAACCCTCCTCTTGACAGGATAAATGCTCTGATTAGCTTTGGGAACTCACTTTTGTATGCTACAACTCTTGGTGAGATTTACCAGACACAGCTTGACCCGCGCATAGGATATCTGCATTCCACAAACCAGCGAAAGTTTTCTCTGAATTTGGATATTTCTGAAATCTTCAAGCCCATAATTGTTGACAGGGTAATTTTTTCTCTTGTTAACAAGAAAGTGCTGAGCGAAAAACATTTTGAAAGGGAATTGAACGGCATTATATTGAACGATCAAGGCAAAAAATTGTTTGTCTCTGAGTACAACCAAAAGCTCTACTCTACTATAACGCATCCTAAATTGAACTGTCAGGTTAGCTACAAAAGACTCATCCGCATGGAGGCATATAAGCTCCAAAAATTGTTTTTGGAAAATATAGAATACAAACCTTTTGTAGCAAGGTGGTAGGTGTTATGTTTGTAATTCTTGTCTATGATGTAAATGAAAAGCGGGTGGCAAAAGCTTTGAAAAAATGCAGACAGTACCTCACATGGGTACAGAATTCGGTGTTCGAAGGAAACATCTCAGAAGGAACCTTAAGAAGACTTATTCTTGAACTTGAAAGAATACTGGATTTGTCTGAAGATTCAGTTATTATCTACAAATTCCAAAATACCTGGTACTCAGAGAGGCAAATAATTGGAATTGAGAAAAATCCTGTGGATTTTATGACATAGGATTTTTAATAAAAAGTAGTAAAACCCTTCCTTACTTTTTCTTGTCAATCCTCAAAGGAGAGGATGTCTTGGCGGCATCCTCTTTAATATTTTATAGCTTTGATTGTTAGTAATTAATGACTGTGATAAAATTAGTAATATGTAACAGAGATGATGACTGTTAAAGAGGTGAGCTTTTGATGACAAAATACAGAAATGTGGTAATTACTGGCGGTATATCAATTATGAATAAGAATAATCAATTTGGGAATTATTTTTTAGACTTCAACAGCAAAAACTGTAAATTTGAAAATGCAGAGGAGATTTTCCAAAACATTTTAAAGGAAAAGGAACTTACTGACAAAAAAATAAAGGAGCTTGTATTGGAAAAACCTCATAATGTAAGTGCCGAATTTTCGATGTTAAAAGGACTGGAAAACGAAGATTTGCTGGATGACTTTATTTCAGTTTCGATAATTCATAGTGAGACAGTAGAGGGTAAGCTCTCTGCACTTATGAATAAAAAGATTATAGAGTCAATATATGGTGCTGAAGTAAGTCTGAAAAATGTTAGCGATGTTGACGTTTCTGATCCAGTGAAGATGAATAGTTCTCTTGGATATTTTATGAAAGTTGTAACAGAAGAGCTATTAAAAGGTTCAAAGGAAACAACCTTTTTTGCTCCTGTAGGTGGTTATAAATACATGACTTATTTAGGATATGTTGCTGGTTCTTTATTTGGTTATCCTTCTGGTTATATGTACGAAAATGCTCAGAAACTCTTAATAATTCCGCCGATTCCAGTTTAAATTAACTTTAGCGATATAATCAAGAATATGGGCTTTATAAAAAGGTTGCTAAATGAAAAAATTATTGAAAGTGACAGTTTGAATGAGGAAGAAAAGCAGCTTGTTGAGGAAGTTCCTTATTTTTTTGAAAAGCTTTATTCTAATCAGAAGCTTTTGATAGCTTCAAATGCATTTGCACAGTTTATATTTAAAGATTATACAGAAGGAAGCATAAAAATAAACGAAGACGTTAAAAAGAAAATAAATAAATATTCTTCTGACACAAATTTTGTTTATGTACAAATTTTTAATTTGCTCAGGAAAATAAAGCTATACTCTAATGACTATAAGAGCTATGCGGCTTTGGTGCAAGAACTGAAACACAACAAGGAATGGGGTATAGAGAACCCAAACATTTACAAAGGTGCATCAAATGGCAAAAATGTTTTCAGATGTGCATATCACTTCAGCAGAGACGAACAGATACTGTACATTTATGAAATTTGGCTTAGCCATGATGAATACGAAAAAGATTGCGATCTTATTAAGAAAGGTAAAAAGTCACTTAACATGAACAAAAGTGAGATGTTTGATTTAGGATACAATTCTTAAAAAAACTAAAAACATGGGCTTGCAAGACAAAAACTTTTGCAAGTCCTTTTTCTTTTTAGATAATTTTTTTGTTCATCCTTTATGTCTTTTCATTTCCAATTCCTAAAAAGGTTGCAACTCTCACGTTTCAATCCCCAAAGGGAAGGCTACAAACCCGTAGATAGGTTGAAGAAAGCCACAAGGAACAAATGGTCAAGTTTTCAAGCTACTGTAGATTATTTCTGTTGTACCCCACAAAAGCTTGAAAGTCAACGCATACTATAAATCACCTTTTTATTAATAAGTTAAACAAAATAAAAGATGCAAAATAAAAATTGAGCCAGCATGAAAAAAGTCAGTCTAATCAATTTGTAAGGATAAAGCAGAATATAACCATACCTGCATTTGATTATTCAACAGTTTATTTTGATTTAAATTGTAAGAAAAGGGCTATCCAACTATCGTTTTGGACAACCCCTAACTATTTTATGTTTAAACCATCTCAATTTACCATGTATTTTCTCAACTCTTTAACTTTTTCAATCTCCAATTCTGTAAGTTCTGCAACCTCTTCATCGCTAAAACCCTTTTGTATTAACCTTTTCGCAAACTCGATTGTTGCTTCAATCTTCCCTTCAAGTTTACCTTCAAGTTTCCCTTCAAGTTTACCTGCCAAAAAATCTTTTGTCTTTGCCTCATCCAAAAGTCTTGCAACATTTGATATAAACTCACCCATAGCTTCCACTCCCTCCTGTTTTACCCGTTTTGCAATACCATCATACTCTGACTTTTGCTCTTCAGCCAGCCTCGGTCTTATAATATGATACGACCACTCCAAAAATCTGTCTACATTCTTTTTACTTAGCTTCTTTAAGTTCTTCTCAACTTCCAAAAGCCTTCCTATAAGCTCACTCCTGTCTTCTCTCGCCTGCTCAAGATAAAACACTATCGGTGTCAGCACATCCTCTTCTCTTTCTAAAAGCTTCTTCACATCAAGCTCTATTATGTCAACTACTCTGTATCTGAATACATCATCCTTGAATATGTCAAACGCCTCCATAAGGTCTGTTGATACATTCCATCTCTCACCTATTCCGTTGTACACAACTATCGGTATAATTGCCGGCAGGATTTGTACCCCTTTTCTTATTTCTTCTGCCCATAGACTTATCATGTATTTTAAAATCTTTTGTTGCATTTCTCTTTTTACCTTCGATTGGTTCTCAATCAGGATATAAAAATACACTTCTTTGTCCTTTAGTTTTGCTTTTGCTACAACATCAGCTTCAACCTGCGAAAACTGCTGAGTTACATAGTTTGTCTTGACTAGCTCAATTGTGTCTTCTTCAATGTTGTCTGCCCATGTGTAGTGCAGTATGTCTTTTACAAGCAAAAGTATCTCCTCTTTGTCTGCAAACAAAAACTTGAACGTTGTATCGTGCTCTTTTGGTGGTAATTTCTCGCACACAGTTTTTTCTCCTTTTTTCAGGATGTATATTTTTCTGTACACTTTTATTATACCACACTATAGAAACAAAAAATACTTTGCGAATACAGTTCCCCAGAGGTGGCTTACCCTTTTTTCTTTTCAATCCTCAAAGGGGGATGCTACAAACTGGAGTTTATGACAAGTATCTCACCTTATGCGGGTTTCAATTCCCAAAGAGGAGGCTACGAACATACCTATTAAGACACCTAAAGCAAAATCAGAATGGCTTTCAATCTCCAACTGGAAGGCTATAACTCCTCTCCCTCCTCAATCCCCAAAGGGGAGGCTACAAACACCGTTGGCTGACACGTTGGCTGAAAGGCTTAGACAATGTCAATCCCCAAAGGGAAGGCTACAAACCCGTAGATAGTTTGAAAAAAGCCTCAAAAAACAAATGGTTAAGTTTTCAAGCTGCTGTAGGTTATTTTTATTATACCCCACAAACTCTTGAAAGTCAACACATGCCAGAAATTACCTTTTGCTGTCGCCCCCCGGGGGTTTTTGGGGAGATTACAGGTCGACAGCAATTGGTAAATACAAGATTTGGCTGTAACTGAAAATTATAAGTACACACATTGATTTGTAATATAATAGCGATACAAAAATAGCATAAAATAGAAATAAAAAACATTTATCATAATTTATCTTCGCATAATTTTTAAATTGTTATTATTATATTAATGGTATTGCATCGCTTGTTTACAATTTAGCTCATTTTGGGAAATTAATAAGTATTAGATTTTTCATTTCATCTGCAAAATCCAAAAATCTTTCTGTAAATCCAGATTTACTAAATATAACATAATACTCCTTGGTTTTATTTCTCACATTTACTTTGCTTGCTTTTTGTTTGAGAGAATAAAACAGGTCAATATCTACTTTAGCATTTGTATATTTGCATTCCCCGTACAGTATAGAACCAGAAGTTTGGTCTATTCCCACAATGTCAATTTCATTATCTTTGTCCCACCATTTCCCAATCTTATTCACTTTTAAAGGCAATTCATTCCTATATGATAGTTCTGACACATATTCTCTGCAAATATCTTCGTACACATAACTTATGTGTTCAGTCACAATTCTTCTCTTTATATTTTCCAAAACAAATTCCACATTATCAAGTTCTAAATCTTCTTTGTAAGGATAAACAAATTTGAACCAGAAGCTTAAAAAGTTGTCGTTGATAAAATATAAGCCCTTTTTACTTTTTTCAGGATATTCTTCAGTCACAGGAGTTTCTCTGCGGAGTATATCTAAGTCTATCAAGGTACTTATATACTTTGTCAGTCTTGTCTGGGGAACAGAAAGGTTTTGAGCTATTTGGTGAAGCTTATGATTACCCAAAGAAATAATTTTAATGAGAGAAAAGTAAGTACCAATATCTTGAATTTCTCTTTCAAGCAAAAACAAAGGCTCTTCATATAAAAAACTTTGCTTGTTTAAAACGTTTTCTCTTATAGATTCAAAAATATCATCCCTGTAATTAAATACTTCTAAATACTTTGGAACACCTCCCAAGATGGCGTAAAGCCAGATAAGTTCATCTTCTGTTGACTGTGGGAAGAACTCTTTCAAATATTTGAATTTTAAAGGTTTCAACTTTATCTGCCCCGTCCTTCTTCCATACAAAGGGCTGGAGTAGTTCAAAACTTGTTGTTCCATCATATTAACAAGGGAACCACAAAGAATTAAAAAGACGTTTTTTTCTTTTAACCTTTCGTTCCAAATTTTTTGTAAAATTAATGCAAAAAACGAGTTTACTTTGCAAAGGTATTGAAATTCATCAATAACTATAACTACTTTTTCGTTTTTAATGTTATTAGCTATAAACCCAAAAATTTCCTCCCACGTAATATTTTGAACCTTATCTAACAGACTATTATTAAAAAATTTTGCAACCAGAGTTTTGAAATTATTGATATTTTGACTTTCAACTTCTTCGGTGGCCAAAAAGTATATTGCTTTTTTGTCTTTTATGAACTCCTTTATTAGGGCAGTTTTGCCAACCCGTCGTCTTCCATAAATGACAACAAAAGCTGAACCGTTTTGGGAAAATTGGTTTTCTAAAAACCGGAGCTCAACTTCTCTATCCACGAATTTTTTCAATATTTTCACCTCAAAATTATTATACCACAAATTATTATACTTTAAAGTATTCAAATAGATATAAAGATATTTACCACAGAAAAAGAATGTACGAAAACACTAAGGAGAAGGTTATAAAAAGAGTTGAGGCAGCCACCATCCTGTTTGATATAATTAAAAAGAGAGGCATCTTTTAGACAAAGAAAGTCTCCCATCATTCCACCATAAGCAAAATGCTTGATGGGTATAATTGAAAATTCACATAGGGCAAGAGAAATAAATTTAAAAAGCCACAGACGTTGAGAAGTTCACAACATCTGTGGCTTTGCTTTTTTTGTACGTTCTTACTGTTGAGTAGTGTAAGTGCTCTCTGTTGTTGTGCTGTTTTCAGTAGACTGGCCTTCTTGAGGGTTTTGCTGAAGATTTTGCCCGGAAGAAGGTATCTGTTCTTCTTGGGATGAAGACTCCTGCTGTGATGTATTCCCTTCCTGCGGCACAACAACCTCTTGCGGTGCTTTGTGAATATCACAATATTCTGTGGGTGCCTGGTACATATAATCATCAGGTGGTACAACTGAGGAGTTTTTGCTTGGCCAAATAGGATTATCTCTTTTTATAAACACCTTTTCGATTGTGGTTGGGCAGTATTGTGTTGCAAGCTTTTTAGACTCTGTACAAACTTTGAGTTTTACATGCCTATCGCAGTACTCTGTTGGTTCTGTTCCTTCGGCAAATATCTCTTTTATAACCTGGCTTCCGCGGGGGTCTTGTTTGCAAAGGCTTGTTGCAAGTTTTCCAGACTCTTTGCAGATGTACCTCTCAACAATCCCGGCAGGTCTTAAAAACTCTGGGCTCACACCCTTTTTGCTAACAACCTTATCCATTATCCCCTTGAAAATTTTCAAAGCTGGGTTTGTGCCGGTAAGATAGTTCAAAGCAACAGGCTTGTCTTCTCCAACCCACACGCCAAGCGCATAGTTTGGGGTGTATCCCACAAACCATCTGTCTTTGCTATCATCGGTGGTACCGGTTTTCCCTGCAACAGGGTATGAAAATCTGACGCCAACTGTTATCCTTGCGGTGACAACACTTTGCAACATATTTGTAAGTATATATGCATTCTTTTCGTCCATCACTCTTCTTTTATAGGGCGTTCTTTCAAATATTGTGATACCGTTTTTGTCTTCAATTTTTGTTATAAAATATGGCTTTATATACACACCACTGTTGGCAACTGCGGCAAACGCGGCAGTCAGCTCAATGGGTTTCACACCATAGGTAAATCCACCAATTGCAATTGAAAGACTGTTCATATCCTGTGGTGCTAAGGTAGTAAATCCAAACCTTTTTAAGTTCCTGTAGACATTTTGAATTCCCAGGTTATATGCAACCTTTACAGCAGGGACGTTTGCCGACCACTGCAGAGCTTCTCTTACTGTCATAAACCCTTTGTATCCACGCTTGCCAGACACAACATTGCTTTTATACCAGTTTCGCGGTGTGTAGCCACCAATGGAAAAAGGTACATCGTCTATAACAGTTGCAGCAGTATATCCATTTTCAAGCGCAAGAGCATAGTCAGCAATTGGCTTTATGCTAGATCCCGGCTGGCGCACAGACATTGTTGCGCGGTTTAAAAGCCGCACGCCTTTTAAATTTCCTCTTCCGCCCATGATACCTTTCACAGCACCTGTTCTAAAATCAATCAAAACAGCTGCTGCCTGTGGCTGCGGTACGCCGGATGCATCGTAGTGTCTTATCTTTGGCATGATTGACGGGTCTGAAAAGACATCTTCCATTGTGCTTTGTATAGCTTCGTCCATTGTTGTGTAGATTTTAAGCCCGCCACCATAGATTAAGTTTTCTGCCTCATCCTCAGAAATTCTTTTCTTTTCAGACAGAATTTCAATGGCTTCATCAATCACAGAGTCAACAAAGTACGGATGTTTGTATGCGTTTTGAGCAGATATATCTTTTTTTACATAAACAAGAGGCTGATTTTTTGCCTCTAAGTACTCTTGTTCGGTTATATATCCAAGCTCAAGCATCTTCTTGAGAACAATTTCCTGCTTTTTCTTTGCATGGTCTGGAAATACATAAGGGTTGTAATATGAAGGGTTTTGGGTAATTCCTGCAATGAGAGCGCACTCTGCCAAGGTCAGCTGCGATACATCCTTTCCGAAATAGGTGTACGCTGCCGCCCCAACACCGTATGCTCCGCTTCCAAGGTTAATTGTGTTGAGATACTCTTCCAAAATCTGTTCTTTTGTCCATCTTTTTTCAAGCTGGATGGCAAGGTACTGCTCTTGAATCTTTCGCTTGAAGGACTTTTCAAAGGTTAAAAGTTTGTTTCTTACAAGCTGCTGGGTGATTGTACTTGCACCTTCTGAAAGAGAGCCGGTTTTGATGTTTTTGAATATTGCACCAAATATTCTTTTGATGTCAATCCCGTTGTGCTGCCAGAACCTCTCATCCTCGATTGCAACAAAAGCGTTTATAAGGTTTTTTGGAATCTTGCTGTACGGCACTCTTATTCTGTTTTCATTCCCATGAAGCCGGGCAATTTCGTTTCCGCTCTGGTCGTAGACAATTGTTGTCTGGCTATCTGCTGAAGAGGTTATGATATCCAGAGCGTTTGGCGGTATTGCCTTTATGTATCCTGTGACCATTCCAAAACCGGCACCGATTAAAACTGCCATGCTTGCAATCAAAAGCACAAGAAGAGTTCTTAAAAAGCTTTTGAGAAAAAGCCTAAACGGCGTTTGTTTTTTTACTTTTTTATTTTTGCTTTGCAACGAATATTCCTCCCCTCTTTCCTTATTCAATTATACCACAAAAATAAATATGTATACCATTCTGGGAAAAGGTGGATGGAAATTGACTTTTAAACCTGTTTAAAATGTGGTATAATAAAATCAATACCGGCAAAGTAGATAGAAATACTCAAAATTTTCTTTATGACAGGAGAGAGCCGATAAGATGAAAGTGAGAGATATTTTAGAAAAAGCGTGTCATGAGAATATTCTTACAAAGGATGAAATAAAGCTTTTGCTGATGGCAGAAGGTGAGGATAAAGATCTTCTTTTTAAAACAGCAGACAGGGTAAGGAAAGAGCATGTTGGCGACGAGGTCTTTTTAAGAGGGCTTATTGAGTTTTCAAGCTACTGCAAAAACGACTGCTTTTACTGTGGCCTGAGACGAAGCAATAACCAAGCTCAGCGATACAGAATGCAGGAAGATGAGATAGTAGAGGTTGCAAAAAAGGCATATCAAATGGGATATCGAACGGTAGTTCTACAGTCTGGTGAGGATATGTATTACAATAAAGACATGCTGTGTTCAATCATAAAAAAGATAAAAAGCAGCGTGGATGTTGCTATAACCCTTTCGATTGGTGAAAGGTCATATGATGAGTACAAAGCTTTCAAAGATGCTGGGGCGGACAGGTTTTTGATGAGGTTTGAAACTTCAAACAGGCAGCTATATGAAAAATATCATCCCGGAATGAGCTTTGAAAACAGGATAGAATGTCTCAAATGGATCAAAAGCCTTGGGTATGAGCTTGGAACAGGTTTTTTGATAGGTCTTCCGGGGCAGACTATTGACGATTTGGCACAGGACATACTTCTTGTAAAAGAGCTGGATGCAGATATGATAGGCATCGGACCTTTTATTCCTCATCCGCAGACGCCTCTAAAAGATGCAAAGGAAGGGTCGGTTGATTTGACACTCAAGAGCATTGCCATTTTGAGGCTTTTGATTCCAGATGCCAATATTCCGGCAACAACTGCGCTTGGCACTTTAGACCCTCTTGGAAGACAAAAGGGACTTATGTGCGGTGCAAACATTGTGATGCCAAATGTAAATGACCTCAAGTACAAGCTCAAATATGAGCTATATCCTGGCAAGATTTGCATAAATGAAGATGCGACAAAGTGTAGAGGCTGTATTGAGTCAATCATTGTTTCGCTTGGAAGAAAAGTAGGACAGGGGAAAGGACAGAGCAGGCACTACAAAAGAGCTGCTGCGTCTTAAAATTCCATTGATTTTGCTTTGGCTTTGCTGTAGACTAATAGGTATAAATTAAGAATGTGGGTTTGTTTTTTTGCAGCCGAAAGGGAGTTTGGAATGTCTATGAAAAGAGGTAAAGACAATACCAAAAAAGTTTGGCTTGTGGTTTTGATCGTGGCAGTATGTGCTCTTGGTATTTTGGCTGGATATTACATGGCAGGACATTTTGCTAAAAAACCTGCTACTGTCGACCAAACTTTACAGGGAAATAAGCCGTCCCAGCAATTGCAAGAGGAAAATGACCAGAACGCAACCAGCCAAGCGCAAAAGGAGCAGACTACAAACTCGCAGCCATCCGAACAGCAACAGCAGGATACAACCATTTCATCAGAGGTTTACAAAGCTTTTGCAAGATTTGATGGCGGTGTTGATGCACATACTATACAGCTTTCGCTTCTTAATACTGAGTTTGACTACAAAGAATTTGAGATTGATGAGAAGGTCAAAAAAGGGGTAGAGCTTTCAGAGGGTGAGATTGTTGAAGTTGACTTTGAAAAAACCCAAGATGGTGGCAACCCCCGAATTGTAAGCTTAAAAAAGCCTGACAAGGTGACTCTAAAGGGTAAGTTTGTGGGTCTTGCAGACAACAACTTTGCAGAGTTTGTGTTTGACCAAAAACATGTTGTTCTGCAGATAAGCAATGTTGCAGACAAGGTCTCTTATCTTGATGAAAATACCGATGTTGAGGTTACTTTTAAGACAAATCCACAAAATCCCCAGTCAAATCCGGTTGTTGAGGATATAAAAATTCTAAAATGAAAAGGGGCAGTTCACTTTTTTCAAAGTACTGCCCCTTTTTCTGCTCAGCTATTTCTACTATATATGTTACCTCTCTTGTACGACGCAACAATTCCCAGAATGGAAAGGCCTGCAAACACCAAAAAGCTTGTCTTCATGCTCTTTAGAATAAGAAGATAGTTTTCGTGTGAAAGCTTTACACCCTTCAAAAACATGATTGATACAAAAGAGACAATTGCCATTGAGAATGCCTGACCTACAACTCTCATGACAGATATTGTTGATGATGCCGTGCCATAGAGCGATTTTGGCACACAGCTCATGACAACATTTGTGTTTGGCGATGAAAAAAGTCCAAAACCAATTCCCATCAAAAGAAGGTTGGCTACTGTCAAGACAAGGCTTGTCTTGCTGCTAAAGAGCGAAAAAACAAAAAGACCTATGGTAGTGAGGACCATGCCGGCTGTTGCAAGCTTTCGCGGTTCTATCTTTTCAGATGCTCTACCAGAAATCAATGAGGTTATAATCTGCGAAAGTGGCTGGACAATCAAAACAGAACCTGCAAGCTGGGAGGGCAGAGCTTTTACAAGCTGGAGGTACAGTGACAGAAGGTAAGATGCAGAAAATGTGCAGCTGTAATTTATAAGTGCTGCTAAGTTTGAGAATCCAAACTGCGGGATTTTTACAAACAGTTTTACGTCCAAAATAGGATTTTGAAGTTTTGCCTCTGCAACAACAAAAATTATCATCAAAATTAGCCCTGCAAAAAACAGAATTTTAGAGGTATTCCCAAGCTCAAATGTAGATGCTCCGTACATCAAAAGAAAAAGCCCTGTCATCGACAGGATTGTACCTATTTTGTCAAGCGATTTGAGGCTGTCGAGTAATTTTGCCTGTCTTGTATTTTTAACTTCTTTGTGAAGCAAAAACAGGCTCACAAATGATCCAACAAGTCCTATGGCAAATCCGAACAAAAATATGCTCCTGTATCCCCACAGCTTTACAAGCACGCCACCCAAAAAAGGTCCTAAAGATGTCCCTAAGTACACAACTGCTGTGTTTATTCCCAAAAGCCTTCCTCGTATTTGTGGTGAGTGATTTTCAATCAATATTGCCATTGATGTCACAAATGTGAATGCTGATAAAAATCCCTGCAGTGCGCGGAAGACAAAAAGAATTTCTACCGTGTTTGAAAGTGCACACATCAGGGTTGAAAGGGTAAACAGCAAAAGTCCTGCTTTGAATATCTTTGTCCTGTCAAATGTGTCAGAGAGTTTTCCCATGGGAAGAATGAAGGCTGCAGAGAATATCAAAAATATGCTTATCACAAGGTTCAGCTCTTCAGCGTTGAGCTTGAAACTTTTTGCTATATCTGGTGCGGCAATGTTGACTGCGCTTGACATAAACGGCACCAAAAAAGAAGAAAGTGTTGTTGCGATGAGTATGTTTTTGTTTATTTTTCTGTTTTCTTGACCGTGCATTGTCCCTGTCAATCGCTCCCTTCAAAATTTTTAAGTACTTTGAGTTTTTCAGGATTACACATATAATAATATCACTTTCTGACAAAAAATAAATACACCTATGAAGAACAATTTTGCACATTTTAAGGCTTTTGAGAAGAATTTTGAGGATGGTAAAATAAATTATATAAAGTATTAAATGAGAATTTGACTAACCAAATATTGAAAAAACTAAAGCACACAGGGTGAGAAAAAGGATGAAGGTTGCATGGAGCGCAACTCACCAGGAGTTTCTGCTCACAGACGGCTATTACTTTTCAGGGCTTTACAAGGAGCTTTGTAAAAGAAAAATTGAAATTGAAGAGGTAGACCATTTTGACAGGCTTTTTGAGTATGATGTCATAGTTTTCAACTATCCAGAAAATCCTTTCAGCGATGATGAGAAGGAAAAAATAAGAGAAGCCTTGGTACAAAAGGGCAAAAGAATCGTCTTCACAGCGCATTTCAAAAACAAAGATGGTGTTTCTGAGATTTGCAATAGCATAACAAGAGAATATGGAATAGACATACTGCCAGAAGGTATAAAGGATGAGATTCACCATTTAGAAGATGACCTTTTTATAATAACAACAGATGAAGTAAAACTTTACCGCGAAGGTGTAAAAGAGGTTGTGTTCCCGTACTCAGCTCCTCTTGAGGTAGGAAAGGGAGCTGAGATTGTGCTGAGGGCAAGAAAGACAAGCCTCACAGACAGCGGTAAAAAATCGCCTGTGCTCATTGCTCAAAGAAGATTTGAAAGTGGCGGAAAACTCATTGTGTGTGGAAGCTGCATCTTCTGGGACAACTTCTCGCTTTTTAGGCTTGACAATCTACAGTTTGTGGTGAATATGTTTGAAGGGGTGGAATAAAAGATAGAGGATCAAAAAAGTGGCAAGGTGTTATTTTTCGTACCTTGCCACTACTTTTGTTGATATTCCCCCGCGCTCATGAAATTCTCCAATGACTTCCATGAACTTTGGCTCAAGTAGTTTTACAAGGTCATCCAGGATTCTATTTACTGCATGCTCCTGTAGTATCCCAACGTTTCTGTATGAAGTTAGATAATACTTCAGAGATTTTAGCTCAACAAGTTTTTGGTGAGGGATATATCGAATTGTGAGTTTTGCCGTATCAGGAAGACCTGTCCACGGACAGACTGATGAAAACTCTTCTGTTACATATTCGACAACAGTGCTTTTTTCAGGATATTCGTAGGGGATTGCTTCTAAAACTTCTGTGTCAATCTTTTCATACCCATAGATGTCAAATCTTCTTTGCTGGTATTTGTCAGCCATAGAATTTACACTTCCTTTCCTTGTTTTTTTGACCGGGGTTTGCCGCGACCCGGGCAGCGCTTTGATGCACCTGCAAAAAAGATTTTAGCACACTTTAATTTGCATTGCAAATTGGGGTATAATGAAAATTGACATATGAATTTAAGAATTGTTGAGGGGAATGATAAATGCCTGAAAAAGAGCCTCTTTACATAGAAGAGATTTTTGACTATGTTAGCCAGCGGCCACAGAAGTTTGCCCTGAATTTCTGGGAAGACCCAAGATATTTTAAACTTCACAGGCACAACTTTGTTGAGTTTATGTATGTTGTAAAAGGCGAGGGGACAGAACACATAAATTCAATCAGCTACAGCTTAAAACCCGGCACATTTTCAATTGTCATGCCGTACCAGATTCACAGAATAGAGTATTCAGAGCAAAACCCTCTTTCAATCTATGTTGTTGCCATTTCGTTTGAGGAGCTTTTAGCACCATCAAGCATTTTTTACAGAATAGGTGAGCTTCTTTTGAGCTATGACGAAAATGTCCTTCCTTATTACTACTTTGAAGGCAAGGAAAAAGAAGTGATGGACAGGCTCTTTAAAGAAGCTTGGACGTATTTTAAACAGGATGATGTGTGGGCAGAGATAATACTCAAAGCCAAGATTGTTGAGATAGTTGCGTATTTTGACAGGTGCAGAAATTTGACAAGTGATAAAAGCTTTCAAAGAGCTGTTTCCAACTCTGCTACAATAAGAGCTCAAAAAGAGAGCATTCCTGTTCCGGCAGACTACTGGCAGCTTGTGTACTATGTGCATAAGAATTATAATCAGAACATAGACCTCAAGGTTTTGTCAAAAGAGTTTCACTTAAGTCCCTCTTACATAAGCCAGCTTTTTAAAAAGCTTGTTGGCAGCAACTTTCACAACTTTTTGAATGAAGTTAGGCTTCAGCACGCATGCAGCCTGCTTCTTTCAACCGACAAGCCTGTAACAGACATTGCGCTTGAGGTTGGCTTTGATTCATATTCCACCTTTGCCAGGGTTTTTCACAAACACAAAGGCATGAGCGCTTTGGAGTTCAGGAAAAGAGGGTATCTGGGGCAGGTTTGATTTGGTGGGATAGAGATTTGAACAGCTAAAAGAGTAAATAGGATATTAATGTAAAAAATTTAAAGGGCGGGGATGCTTCCCGCCTCACAAGAGAAATTGTTTTTACTTTCCTGCTTCTTTTTTCAAAACCTCTTTTATCTCCTCAACACCTGCAACTTTTCCAGAGAACATGAGCTTTTCATTTACAACAAGTGCTGGTGTTCTCATAACGCCATATCCAAGGATTTTTTCATAGTCCTTGACCTCTTCAAATTGAGCCTCAATCCCAAGCTCCTCAGCTGCCTTTTTAGCATTTTCCATGAGCTTTTTACAGTTTGCACATCCACCACCGAGAACTTTTATAACCATTTGTCCATCTACCTTCCTTTCTTAAAAGTTTTTATCCAAGAATAAGGTTAAATAGGTACCCTGTTATGATTATTCCACAGCCCACAATTGCCACAAATATTCCCAAAAGCCTTGGTTTTAGAACCCTTCGAAGAAGTATCATCTCAGGGAGCGACAGGGCTGTTACACTCATCATGAAAGAAAGTGATGTTCCCATCGAAACTCCAAGACGTCTGAATTCACTTACAAGCGGAATAATTCCTGCTGCGTTTGAGTAAAGAGGTATTCCAAGTGCTGTTGCAAAGACCACAGCAAAAGGATTGTTCTTGCCAGCAATCTTTGCCAGCGCACCTGTTGGGATGTAGCCGTGAAGAAAAGCTCCAACACCAATTCCCACAACAACAAATATCCATACCTTTCTTATAAGCTGAAGGGTAAATTCAAGGGTTTCTTTTAGACGCTGCTTTAAAGTTTTTTTGTCCTCAAGAGCCTGGACCTCTCCCACCTTTATCTTAAATACGTAGTCTTCAACATACTTTTCAAGATGGAGCTTGCCAATTAAGATTCCAGCTGCAATTGCAATTATCTCACCTGACAGCACGTAAATTAAAGCAATTTTAAGTCCAAAATTTGCATACAAAAGTCCGAGCGCCACTTCATTTACCATTGGAGCAGCAATCAGGTACGAAAATGTCACGCCAAGCGGAATTCCAGCTTCAACAAACCCGATGAAAAGTGGCACTGCTGAGCACGAGCAAAATGGCGTCACAATTCCCAAGAGTGCTGCTAAAATGTGGGCAAGAAAGATATTTTGTTTTTTGTGTGAAAGAATTTCTCTTGTCTTTTCAGGTGAGAAAAAGCTTCGAATAAATGTTATTACAAATACAATCAAAAATAAGAGGATAAAAATCTTGATGGTGTCGAATATAAAAAAGTTCACAGCACTTGCAAGTTTTGAACCCTGTGGAATTTTAAAAACATTGTAAGTCACGAAATCAGCAAATTTCTGAACAGGCGAAAACAAATGCTATCACACCCTTTCAATCTTTTGACTCTCAAGTATGAAGGTTTCTGCTATATTCAGCAGAGCCTTGACATATTCATTTTTTATCCTGTAATGCATATTTGCACCTACCTTGCGGTGCTCAACAATGCCTGCCTCTTTTAAGATTTTCAAATGCTGAGACAAATTTGGCTGTGAAAACTCAACAAACTGTAAAAGTTCACATACACACTTTTCGCCACTCAAAAGGTTTTGAACTATCTTTATTCTGATTGGGTGAGAAAGCGCTTTGAACACCTTTGCAAGCTTTTCTTCCACGGACATATTATTCGCACAATCTTTCTTTTTTCAGCTCAAGAAAGAAAGAATTGTGCCTTTTGCACCTCTCTTTCATTAGCTTATAAGCATTTAATTATATAATAAACTAATAATCGCAAAAAAGCAAACATAATTAAAAGCAAAAATTTGGCAAAAAGATCAATAGATGATTTGCAAAAACTGACTATTCTCAAGAGTTAAGTTTGTTTTCAAAATGCTTAGTTTGCTTGTACTAACAATTGTTAGCACAAATCTCATAAATAACTTTGTGCTCATTGTTCAATGAACTATATAATTACTCATTGAAATTTTAAATTTCATGGATTATAATAAACTCAGAACAATGAATAAAGAGGTGTTTTAGATGATACAGGCAATGTCAAAAATTACTGGAAGGGGTCAGGTACAACTGCCAGCTGAGATAAGGAAAGTTATTGGTGGGGAAATAGGAGACAGTATACTTTTCACTGTACAAGACGACGGCAAAGTTGTAATTGAAGTAATAAAGAAGCGAAAACTATCAGAGCTTGGAGGTTCTTTGAAGTCATCAGTTGCGTTTGCTGACATGGAACAAGAAGAAAATAGGACAAAAGAAATCTGGGTAAATAAAAGACAGAAGGGGACGCAGTAATGGAGAAGATTTGGATTGATGCAAATGTTATTTTAAGATATCTTCTGTGTGATCACCAAGAATTTTTCCAGAAGGCTCAGAAGATTATGCTTGAAGCGGAACAAGGGAAATTAAAACTACTTGTTGCACCAATCACAATTGCAGAAGTTGTGTGGACTTTAGAGTCTCTTTATAAGGTACCAAAGAAAGAGATAGCTGATATCTTAAGTGCCTTCATATGCTCTGATGGTATTGAAGCAGAAGAAGGGGATGTGGTTCTTTTTGCACTCAAAACCTACAAAGAGAAAAACGTTGATTTCATTGATGCATATCTTTCTCATCACATAGCAAAGTTGGGGATTAACAAGATATTCACTTTTGATAAGAAACATTTTTCTAAACTTGATGTAGAAATTTTAACGTTATTATTGCAAGAAGTCTCCATCTTATATAAGATGGAGATGAATTGCGGTTGACAAGTATTCAGTTTCGGTATATAATAAACTTGGTGATGAATGTGAAATTCGATTCAAATAAACATTCAGTATTTCTTCTCTACTACCATTTGATTTTAGTAACAAAATACAGAAGAGAGGTAATAGATGAGAAAATTTCAAAAAGGCTAAAAGAAATTTTTGAATACATTCAACCCAGTTACAATATAACTCTGCTTGAGTGGAATCATGATAA
>OFGS01000020.1_pt1 | contig 54857 bp, 54 predicted proteins | sample 1521851 | NCBI WGS metagenome assembly OFGS01 (sample SAMEA3142070, study PRJEB24117) | hot springs metagenome
TTGTCTTGACGAATGTAGTTTCGCCAGTTTTGTTTGCGAAGTTCCAAAGTGAAAAAACGAAAGTCAAGCACGTGGCCAAACGGAAATTGGAGCGTAAATGCAGATCGTTCGTCGCGGATCATATCGTAGCTAAATACGGCAATTGGTACGATGGGTTTGCGGTACTTTTCAAACAAACGGCTAAAATAAATAAACATTCGTTCAGGAAACGATAGTTGGACGTAGCTTTGATTTTCGATATGCACAATCACTAACCCGTCTTCGCCCTTCAGCTTCGTTTCGACAAGCAAATCAACACGGTACTTCTCCCCTGCCGTCACATCGGTAAACAGCTCCTCGGATAAAAACGAGACGTGGCGAAAATCGATATGCTCGTGCATGGCTGGGAAAAAGAGAACAATAAATTCCTCAAAAAACGTTTGAATCAACTGTTTAAACAGACGATCATGGTCAATGGACATACATTCACCTCGCATACTTTTTTCGACATCTTTATTCGTCAACAAAAGTCTTTTTTCCTTCATACGTTAGACTGTTAAATATGAAAAAGCGCCCTGCAGAAAACATGGGCGCTTATTCGTAATTGACGTATTTTTCAGGTTCGCGATTGATTTGATCGAGCATCGTTTCGACGAGTTCAGCCGGAAAGCGAAACGTGCGCGATTCATTGTTTACGGTAAATGTGACTGTATAGACGTCGTCTTCTTTTGTATATGCGATTTGCTCAACCGCATGATCTTCGCGCAACAAATCGGCAAAAAATCGTTCTGTTTCTTGTGCTGCTGTATCGTCTGGGCGCGCATGGGCAACCACTGTAATCGTCAACCAATTGTACACCGCATCTTGTAGTTTCATGCTGTGTTCTCTCCTTCACGACGAAGCCGCCATTTATAAATGATTAATACGACTGCCGCAACAAGTAATCCTTCCGCGACAGGTAAAAAAACGGCGAAAAACGTTAAAATGGTACAACCGAGCACAAGCAACGAGTAAATGATAACGTTTTTTAACATCGGCAGTTTGCGCGCAAAGCCAAGACGATACACAATGATCGATAAAACGACAATCGTCGCATACAACAGCCACATTCCTTTCGTTGGCTGTTCATGCACATTGTATAGCGAAGCGAAAAACGACAGGCGACCGATCACATCCATGACGACTTCCCCCTATTTCTTTTGCTCAGCGAGTTTTTTCTTTTTCGCAATTTTTTCACGTTCGTTTTTATCTAATATTTTTTTCCGTAAACGAATGGATTGTGGCGTCACTTCGCAATATTCGTCGTCATTTAAATATTCGAGCGCTTCTTCTAACGTCATGAGGCGCGGTTTTTTCATCGTCACCGTTTGTTCTTTCGTTGATGAGCGGACGTTTGTTACATGTTTCATTTTGCATACGTTGACGACTAAATCGTTGTCGCGGCTATGTTCGCCAACGATCATCCCTTCATATACTTCCGTTCCCGGTTCAATAAAAATGACGCCGCGGTCTTCGACTTGCATAATGCCATACGCAGTCGCTTTTCCTGTCTCCATCGAAATGAGCACACCTTGATGTCTGCCGCCAATTTGCCCTTGGATGACTGGTTGATAGCTGTCGAACGAATGGTTTAAAATGCCGTATCCGCGCGTAAGCGACATAAATTCCGTCCGATAGCCAATTAATCCGCGCGCAGGAACGAGGAAAATGAGACGGACTTGTCCGTTTCCGTTGTTGATCATATCGATCATTTCTCCTTTGCGCGCCCCAAGCGACTCCATAATCGCTCCGGTATATTCTTCAGGAATGTCGATTTGCACGCGCTCAACAGGCTCGCACATGACGCCGTCGATTTCTTTCATAATGACTTCCGGTTTGGATACTTGTAGCTCAAATCCTTCACGGCGCATATTTTCAATTAAAATCGATAAATGAAGCTCTCCGCGTCCTGACACGATCCATGCATCTGGCGAATCCGTTGGCTCAACGCGAAGCGACACGTCTGTTTCTAACTGTAAGCGAAGACGTTCTTCGATTTTTCGCGCTGTCACATGTTTTCCTTCCCGTCCTGCAAACGGGCTATTGTTGACGAGAAACGTCATTTGCAACGTCGGTTCGTCAATGCGAAGCGGCGGCAACGGTTCCTGCACATCAAGCGGACATACCGTTTCTCCAACGTTAATATCTTCCATACCGGAAACGGCAACTAAATCGCCTGCTTTGGCTTCTTCAATTTCAATGCGCTTTAAGCCGAGGAAGCCAAACAGCTTTGTCACGCGAAACGTTTTGACGGAACCGTCCAGCTTCATGAGCGCCACTTGTTGTCCAACTTGCATACGTCCGCGGAAAATGCGTCCAATCCCAATGCGGCCGACGTAGTCGTTATAATCGAGAAGCGCCACTTGAAATTGCAGCGGTTCATCGCTATTGTCCGGCGGGGCAGGAATATGTTCAATAATCGTTTCAAATAGCGCTGTCATATCATCATCTTGTTTATCGGCATCTAAACTTGCCGTCCCGTTAATCGCTGAAGCATACACGACCGGAAACTCAAGCTGATCTTCCGTTGCGCCAAGCTCAATAAATAAATCGATCACTTCATCGACCACTTCGTGCGGACGGGCAAACTCACGGTCGATTTTGTTGACGACGACAATTGGCGTTAAATGTTGTTCGAGCGCTTTTTTCAAGACGAAGCGCGTTTGCGGCATGCATCCTTCATATGCATCGACGACGAGCAATACGCCATCGACAAGCCGCATAATGCGCTCCACTTCCCCACCAAAATCAGCGTGGCCCGGCGTATCTAAAATGTTAATGCGCGTGCCTTTGTATTGAATGGCTGTATTTTTTGCTAAAATGGTAATGCCTCGTTCACGTTCTAAATCGTTGCGATCAAGCGCGCGTTCTTCCACTTGTTCGTTCGCCCGAAACGTTCCAGATTGGCGAAGCAATTGGTCGACTAACGTCGTTTTTCCGTGGTCAACGTGCGCAATAATCGCGATGTTACGAATATCGTTTCTCACTTATGTCAACTCCTATTTTTCAACATTGCGCGTCTATTATAGCATAAACATAGTAGAAAAGCGGAATGTTTTGTTGTAACCTAAAAGGAAAGAGGATGAGGAGGAAGAAAATGAACAAATTTCAACCGCTTTTTTTTATGATTGCACTACTTGCCACGGCGGCGATGATTAGCATCGGCATTGCGATTGCTTACCGACATGTGCCAGCGATCGTCGCGTCCATCGTTGCTTTATTTGCCGTCATGGGCGTCGGATTTTCATTGAAAAGAAAGAAAAAAATGCGCTAACGATTCGTTAGCGCTGAATGATCGCAAGCACTTCTTCATGTAACCCCGGCTTCGAGACGAATACGGAGCTTTTCTCAATCATATTGAGCGGCTCCCCGTACAAGTTTGTCACGATCCCACCCACTTCTTGCACGATCACCATCCCGCCAGCAATATCCCACGGCGACAAACGAAGCGTGATGTACGCATCGAGTTTCCCTGAAGCGATATATGCCATTTCTAACGCAGCGGAGCCGTATGAACGCGTGCCGCGCGCTTTTTTCACAAGCGGGGCAAGGACGTTCGGGTCGATGCGACGATTTTCCGTCACCCACGTCGCGTTTAGGGAAATGATCGCACGGTCAAGCGACGTTTTTTCAAGCGGTGGAAGCGGCGTGCCGTTTACAAACGCTCCTTTTCCTTTTTCGGCATAATACAGCTCATCAAAAGCCACGTCGTAAATGTAGCCAAGCATGCCGACACCATCTTGAAACACCCCGACAGAAATCGCAAAATGACGCTGTTGATGAACGAAATTCATCGTTCCGTCAATCGGGTCGATGATCCAAACGATGCCGTCTAGCGCTTCAAGCGTATCGCCGAATCCTTCTTCTCCTAAAATGCGATGCGTCGGATACGTTTGGCGAATGCGTTCAATAAAAAATTGCTCAATTTCCCGATCGACGTTTGTCACTAAGTCGGACGGACTTGATTTCGTTTCGATTTTTAGTTTCGTTTGAAACGCATCGCGGATGCGCTCCCCTGCTTCCCGAATCCAATGCTGCATATGTTGATCAATTTCGTTCCACATACAAGACCTCCTGCATATACTTATGTAGAAAAGGCGGCGCTTGCCGCCTTTCAGTTCGACAGACGAATCAATTCTTGGCGCAGTCTTTCTAGTTTTCGTTTGCATTCGTTTTTTTTCGCTTCGTTATTTTCTAACATCGCTTCATAAAGGGTGGCTAGCTCATAGTCAACTTCAAGCTTTAATACTTTTTTTCGTCGTTCTCCGTCCATTTTTTTAAATGCATCAGCTGTTTTTTTCATATTGTGCACCCCTTCCGTTTGAAACATTCTTTTTTCTGAAAATTTTCTTTTTTATATACTATGTAACGGAAAGGGGATATGCAACTTTACATTTTCACAATATCTCCGGCGGACAACTCTTTTCCTTTTTTCATCGTTTGGTACGATGAATAGCCGCTTACTTTTTCAAATTCATGGCATAGTTTTCGCTCTTCCGCTTTGCTTGGGACAATTTCTTTAAAGCGGCGATATAATTTCATCAGTTGCTCTCGCTCAATGCCTCGTTCGTATGCTTGTTCAATGCCTTCGTAAAACTTAATGACGTCAATAATTTCTTCTGTTGACCAACTGTAATCAATCGGGTATGCGTATTTCATGATGTTCACCTTTCTTTTTTGCTGTCTGTTTTAGTTTGCCCAACGGGTGCGAATTTGTTCCGCTTCTTGAATCATGCGCGCAAAAAGTTCACTCACTGTCGGCACGTCGCGAATGAGTCCGATCACTTGCCCCGCCCATGCAAATCCTTCTTCCGTGCAGCCATCGTAAATGAATCGTTTGTTCGCCTTTCCACTAATGTACTCTTTTAACTGTTCGTATCCTTTTCCTTCTTGTTCAAACTGTAAAATTTTTTCCGTCCATTCGTTTAACAAAGCGCGCGCAGGCGCACCGAGCGTACGTTTAATGACGACGGTGTCGCTTTCTGTGCGTTCCACAAGCATTTGTTTATACATGGGATGGGCATGAATGCATTCTTTTGTCGCAATAAAGCGCGTGCCCATTTCAATTCCTTCTGCTCCAAGCGCAAGCGCAGCCATCAAACCGCGCCCATCTCCGATCCCCCCTGAAGCGATGACAGGAATCGATACGGAATCGACGACGCGCGGCACTAATACGAACGTCCCGATATCGTGCTTGCCGAGATGGCCGCCCCCTTCTTGACCGACAACCATAACTGCATCCGCCCCAAGCTCCTCCGCTTTCACGGCTTGGCGTACTGCCGCCACGAGCACAAGCTTTTTCACGGATACTCCTTTTAACTGTTCAAAAATAGGCGCAGGATTTCCGCCCGTCATCGAAATGACCGGCACGTTTTCTTCAATCGCCACATCAAGCATGTGCGCAAACGGGCGTCCATGTTGTCCGATCGCAAAATTGACCCCAAACGGCTTATCCGTTTTTTCGCGCACTTTTTTTATTTCTTCTCGCAACTCATCTGGCGTCTCAAGCGACATCGCTGTAATTTGCCCTAGCCCCCCGGCATTCGATACCGCCGCCGCTAAATCCGCATACGCCAAATACGCCAATCCACCTTGAATAATCGGATAACGGATGCCTAACAGCTCGGTTACTCTCGTGTTCCAGTTCACACATCATTCCCCCTTTACTTTTTATCATTCTTCACTTATAAAGAAAAGTCCTTCACAAACAATAAATGAAGAAATATGCAATCGTTTTGATTTTTAAGCAAAAAAATCATCTTTCCAAACGTATAAAGAAGTGCTATAATTCACTTTGTTTTATGTAAATCCAAGTTAAAGAGGTGTACAGCGAAATTGTCACAGTATGAAACACCGTTATTTACCGGACTGTTAGAGCATATAAAGAAAAATCCGATTCAATTTCATATTCCTGGTCATAAAAAAGGAGCAGGAATGGACGAGCAGTTTCGCTCCTTTATTGGAGAAAATGCGTTAGCGATGGATTTAATTAATATCGGTCCGCTTGATGATTTACATCAGCCAAAAGGAATGATTAAACGCGCCCAACAGTTAGCGGCGGAAGCGTTTGGGGCGGACTATACGTTTTTCTCCGTGCAAGGGACGAGCGGCGCCATTATGACGATGGTCATGTCTGTCGCAGGCCCTGGCGATAAAATTATCGTCCCACGAAACGTGCATAAATCCGTCATGTCAGCGATCGTCTTTTCGGGAGCGACACCGATTTTCGTTCATCCTGAAATTGATAAAGAGCTTGGCATTTCACACGGCATTACACCAGAAGCAGTAGAAGCGGCGTTAAAGCAACATCCAGACGCCAAAGGGGTGCTCGTCATTAACCCGACGTATTTCGGCATTGCAGGCGACTTAAAACGAATTGTTGACATTGCGCACGCATACAACGTCCCTGTCCTTGTCGATGAGGCGCATGGTGTGCACATTCACTTTCATGAAGATTTGCCGCTTTCAGCGATGCAAGCAGGAGCGGATATGTCGGCGACGAGCGTGCATAAACTTGGCGGTTCCATGACGCAAAGTTCGATTTTAAACGTGAAAGAAGGGCTTGTGTCGCCAAAACGAGTGCAAGCCATTTTAAGCATGTTAACGACGACATCAACGTCTTACTTGTTGCTTGCTTCGCTTGATGTGGCGCGCAAACGGCTTGCGACAGAAGGACATGAGCTAGCGGAACAAGCGATTCGCCTCGCGAATGAAACGCGCAAGCAAATTAACGACATCGACTATTTATATTGCGTCGGAAAAGAAATTATCGGCACAAAGGCAACGTTTGACTACGACCCAACGAAGCTCATCATTTCGGTCAAAGAGCTCGGATTGACGGGCTATGAAGTCGAAAAATGGCTTCGTGAACATTACAACATTGAAGTCGAGTTGTCCGACTTATACAACATTTTATGTATTATTACACCGGGCGATACAGAACGGGAGACGAGCGTATTAGTCGAAGCGCTTCGTCGTTTATCAAACGAATTTCGCCATCAAGCCAAAGTCGGAAAAAAACCGAAAGTGCTTTTACCAGACATTCCTGTCCTTGCGCTTACTCCGCGCGATGCGTTTTATTCCGAAACGGAAGTCGTGCCGTTTGACGAATCAGCAGGGCGCATTATCGCTGAGTTTGTCATGGTATATCCACCTGGCATTCCAATTTTCATTCCGGGTGAAATTATTACGGAAGAAAATTTAAACTACATTCGCAAAAATATAGAAGTCGGCTTGCCTGTTCAAGGTCCAGAAGACGACACGTTACAAACGTTGCGCGTCATTAAAGAACATCAGAAATAAGAAAAGCGCAAAGCGCCCGCCTATCGGCGAAGAGCGCACAAGCCCCACCGAGGAGGCTGTTGCCGCCGCAGTGTGGGGCGGAGCGACTCGAGCCGATGGCGCTTGGAGCTAGACATCAACTCCAAATTTTATATCTTTCTTATCTTTTAAGAAAAGCGGAGCTCACATCGAGTTCCGCTTTTTTCGTCAATAAAAAGAGACCGGCTATGCCGATCCCTTCTCTCTATATTTTCTCCTCATCCCCCAAAGCTCGTTCCGATCTATGTTTTATTCTTCGTCTTCACAATCGCAACCGCTACATTGTCCGTACAATACCGTGACTTTTTCGTCCTCAAAATGATCGATTGTCGCATTGCATGTTTGGCATACAATTGTACCCATCCCCGATAACCCCTTTTCCTTTGGAATGTTTGAAAACGTTTTACTGATTTCATAATAATATGTCACATTTATTTTGTCAATAGGAATTAGTATGACATATTTAAACAAAAAAAGAGACGTATTTCACGCCTCTTACTCATATTGTTCAGCATAAGGTGTCGATGGTAAAATGTCTGAGAAAAATTCCGCTAAATCTTCAGCTTGTTCTTTTGTGTCAATGCGGAACGTTCGTTGTAAATAGTCGTGGTCTTCGATGTCTTTCGGGTCGAGGAGAGCTGAGCGGCCTGTTTGCATACAGATGACAAGCGGTTTACCAAAAAACATATTTGTGTACACGATGCCAAAGTCGTATCGGACGTCTTTCGTCGTAAAGCCGACAAACCTTACTTTTACTTTTTCATGCTCATCATACAATTTTTCGAATACGTGCATATCATTCCCTCCTTCTTGTATATTAAATTTTATTATATCGCACTATTCATATTTTCGCAATTATTTGTTTTTTCATATATGTCCATGATACAATGAAAGTGATTTCAAAAATGGTTGAGGTGAAAAAAAATGGCTCATACAGCTACCATTGAACTTGTCCCTGCATCAACATGGGAGACGGTAACGTTAGAACAATGCAAACAACTGCTCGAACAATATCGAAACATCGCGCAAAAAACAGGCGAACAGCTGGCGTGGGATTACGCCGAGTCCGCTTTCCCATATGACATCGTCACAAAAGACGATCGCATTTTGTTAGTCGGAAAAGATGATCGCTATCATATGATTGAATGCCGCGTGCACGACCGTGCTGTACAGTTCGTCTTGCCAAAACAAGCGACGCACGGCGATAAAGGGAAAGCAAACGAACTATGCAAATTTTTCGCCAAACAAATGGCAGGAAAACTGCATTTATTTAACGGACGCATCATGTACTATTATAAAAGATAAGACCAAAACAGCTTGCGACAAACGAAATAGACGGCAATCGTCAATAAGGTTGTCCAACATGCGCGCTTTTTCGTTACATGCAACCGAAGGGCAAGCAAAAAAGAAATATATATGAATATCCCGAATAATAACGCCTTAAAAATAAAATGATCGTGCGCCGATCTCCATTCAATAAACGAAAACAAACTCCATATCATCATTTGAAGTAGAAAGACGATATACATGTTCACACACCCCTTATGAACATCATATGATCGTCTCGAAAAAATCATGAAAAAAGAGGACGGCGAAGCCATCCTCTTTATTTGTTAATAATATGAATTGGGCTACCGAGCGCCACTTCTGCCGCTTCCATTGTAATTTCTCCAAGCGTTGGATGCGCGTGAATCGTCATCGCAATATCTTCTGCTGTCATGCCTGCTTCAATTGCTAAACCGAGCTCAGCGATCATGTCTGATGCGTTCGGGCCGACAATTTGCGCTCCGATAATGACGCCATCGTCTTTCGTTAAGACGAGCTTTAAGAAGCCATCTGTTTCGTTCAACGCAAGGGCACGGCCGTTTGCACCGAATGGGAATTTTGCTGTAATGACGTCAATTCCTTCTTCGATCGCTTGTTTTTCAAAGTAACCGACAGATGCGCATTCAGGGTCAGAGAAGACGACAGCTGGAATCGCTAAGTAGTCAATTTCAGACGGATGACCAGCGATCGCTTCAGCCGCAATTTTTCCTTCGTATGATGCTTTATGCGCAAGCGGTGGACCTGCAACGACGTCACCGATCGCATAAATGTTCGGTACGCTCGTGCGGCATTGTTTGTCAATTTCAATTAAGCCGCGCTCCGTCATTTTCACGCCGATTTGTTCAAGTCCCATCTCTTCTGTATTCGGACGGCGACCGACTGTGACAAGCACGTATTCCGCGTCAATCGTTTTCGTTTCGCCGTTTACTTCAAATGTTACCGTTACGCCGTCTTCACGCTCTTCGACACCTTTCGCAAGCGCGTTTGTAAAGACGTCTACTCCTTTTTTCTTTAAGCGGCGACGAACGACTGCGCTCATTTGCTTTTCAAAGCCAGATAAAATTTCATCCGCACCTTCTAAAATCGTAATTTTTGTTCCGAAGTTTGCGTATGCTGTTCCTAATTCTGTACCGATGTAACCGCCGCCGATGACGACCATTGATTTCGGAATTTCAGGTAAGTTTAATGCACCAGTTGAATCAAGCACGCGCTTCGAAAATTTAAACGTTGGCAACTCGATTGGGCGAGAACCTGTTGCGATAATGGCGTTTTTAAATTTGTACGTTTGCGCGCTATTTTCTGTCATGACGCGAACGGTATTTTCATCCACGAAATACGCTTCTCCGCGAACGATTTCAACTTTATTTCCTTTTAATAATCCTTCGACACCGCCCGTTAATTTTTTCACGACACCAGCTTTCCACTCTTGCACTTTCGCAAAGTCCACTTTTACGTTTTCCGCAAAAATGCCCATATCTTGTGAATGTGTCGCGATTTCGTAACGATGACCAGCAGAGATGAGCGCTTTGGATGGAATACATCCGACGTTTAAGCACACTCCACCGAGGTTTCCTTTTTCAACGATCGTTACTTTTTGACCGAGTTGCGCTGCACGAATGGCTGCAACGTAACCGCCAGGACCTGCACCGACGACGAGAGTTTCTGTTTCAATTGCGAAATCGCCTACTACCATCGCATTACGCCTCCATTAATAATAATTCAGGATCGTTTAATAAACGTTTAATATGATTTAACGCGTTTTGCGCTGTTGCACCGTCGATCATACGATGATCGAAGCTTAACGACAACGCTAATACTGGAGCGATGACAATTTCACCATCGCGCACGATCGGTTTTTCTGAAATGCGACCGATCCCTAAAATCGCTACTTCTGGATGGTTAATGACCGGTGTAAACCATTGACCGCCTGCTGAACCGATGTTTGTAATTGTGCATGTGGCACCTTTCATTTCGTTTGGCATTAATTTACCTTCACGCGCTTTTGTTGCGAGTTCGTTAATTTCTTTTGCGATCGCAAAAATTGATTTGCGGTCCGCATGTTTAACAACAGGAACAAGCAAGCCTTTATCTGTGTCCGCTGCAATTCCGATGTTGTAGTAATGTTTATGAACGATTTCTTCTGTTGCATCGTCAATGGATGTGTTAAGCGCTGGATATTCGCGAAGCGCAGACGTTAACGCTTTAACGACATATGGTAAGAACGTTAACTTAATGCCTTTTTGCGCTGCCACATCTTTAAATTTCTTACGATGCGCAACAAGTTTTGTCACATCGACTTCGTCCATTAATGTGACGTGCGGCGCTGTATGTTTCGAGTTTACCATCGCTTTCGCAATCGCACGACGAATGCCGCTCATTTTTTCGCGTGTTTCTGGGAACTCGCCTTCTAATACAACCGGTTGAGCTGTTGGCGCTGCTTTTTGTTCTTGTGCTGGCGCAGCTTTTTCTTCTACCGCTTGCGCTTTCGCTTCTGTTTGTGGTGCTGTGCCGCCTGCTAAGTATGCATCAATATCTTGTTTTAACACGCGACCGTTTTTACCTGTTCCTTGAACGAGGCGAATGTCGACACCTTTTTCACGCGCATATTTGCGCACAGATGGCATTGCGATGACGCGTTTTTTCGGCTGTGCTTGTGCTACTTGTTCTTGTTTCACTTCTTCTTTCTTTTCTTCTACTTTTGGCTCATCGCCATGATCGCCTTTGAACTTTAAGTTTTCGTATCCTGGCGCATCAAATTTAATTAACGTTTGACCAACTGTTGCGACTGTTCCTTCGCTTACTAAAATTTCTAATACTTTTCCTTTTACTGGAGATGGAATTTCGACAACCGCTTTATCGTTTTGCACTTCGCAAAGTACGTCGTCTTCGTTTACTTCATCGCCCGGTTTCACAAACCATTTGACAATTTCACCTTCGTGAATTCCTTCACCGATGTCCGGTAATTTAAATTCAAATGCCATGTATCTCAACCTCCTATTTCTTAAATGTGGAGGGGTCATTCCCCTCCATTAGAACGTCATTACTTTTTTCACTGTTTCGATCACATCTTTAAAGTTCGGTAACCATACTGGCTCTGCTTGTGAGAACGGATATACTGTATCTGGTGCCGCTACGCGCAATACTGGCGCTTCAAGGCTAAGAATCGCACGTTCGTTAATTTCTGCAACGACGTTTGCCGCAATACCTGCTTGTTTTTGCGCTTCTTGTACAACGACCGCGCGGCCTGTTTTTTCAACTGATGCGATAATTGTTTCAATATCTAACGGTTGAACCGTGCGCAAGTCTACGACTTCAACAGAGATGCCTTCTTTTTCAAGCTCCGCTGCTGCTTTTAACGATTCATGTACCATCGCACCGTATGTGATGATCGATACGTCTGTTCCTTCACGTTTAATGTCCGCCTTGCCGATCGGAATTGTATATTCGCCTTCTGGCACTTCTTGACGGAACGAGCGGTACAATTTCATATGCTCTAAGAAAATAACAGGGTCGTTGTCACGAATTGCTGAAATTAACAATCCTTTCGCATCGTATGGCGTTGATGGGATGACGACTTTTAATCCCGGCTGTTGAGCGACAAGACCTTCTAAGCTATCTGCGTGCAATTCTGGCGTATGTACGCCACCGCCAAATGGCGAACGAACAGTAATTGGCGCATGGAAACGACCGCCAGAACGATAGCGCATGCGCGCCATTTGACCAGAAATTGAGTCCATCACTTCATATACGAATCCGAAAAACTGAATTTCAGGCACAGGACGGAATCCTTGTAATGCTAAACCGATCGCTAAACCGCCAATTCCTGATTCCGCAAGCGGTGTGTCGAATACGCGATCTTCGCCAAACTCTGCTTGCAATCCTTCTGTCGCGCGGAATACCCCGCCGTTTACACCGACGTCTTCACCGAACACGAGAACGTTCGGGTCTTTGCGCATTTCTACGCGCAACGCATCCGTGATTGCTTGAATCATTGTCATTTGCGCCATTGGTTATTTCGACTCCTTTTCTTTATAGATTTCGTATTGCTCTTTTAAGAACGCTGGCATTTCTTCGTACATAATCGACATTAAGTCTGTCACTTTTTGTTTTGGTGTTTCGTCCGCTTTCTTAATCGCTTCTTTAATATCTTCTTTCGCTTGTTCAATGACGCGATTTTCTTCTTCTTCGCTCCATAATCCTTTGTTTTCTAAAAACTTGCGGAAGCGAACGAGCGGATCTTTTTTCTCCCATTCGTTTTCAAGCTCTTTCGAACGATAGCGCGTTGGGTCGTCTCCCGCCATCGTATGTGGACCGTAACGGAAGCAAAGCGTTTCAATTAATGTTGGACCTCCACCGTTAATCGCACGCTCGCGAGCGTCACGCACCGCCACATATACCGCAAGCGGATCCATTCCGTCTACTTGAATGCCCGGAATACCTGCGGCAACCGCTTTTTGCGCGATTGTTTTTGCGGCAGATTGTTTTTCGACTGGCGTTGAAATCGCGAAACGGTTGTTTTGAACGATAAAGATCGCTGGCGCGTTAAATGCCCCTGCGAAGTTAATTCCTTCGTAGAAGTCCCCTTGCGATGCACCGCCGTCACCTGTATATGTAACTGCGACCGCTTTTTTGCCACGTTTTTTCATACCGAGCGCAACGCCGGCTGTTTGAATAATTTGGGCACCGATAATGATTTGTGGCGGCAACACGTTGACATCTTCAGGAATTTGGTTACCATGGAAATGACCACGTGAAAATAAAAACGCTTGGTAAAGTGGTAAACCGTGCCAAATCATTTGTGGAACGTCACGATAGCCCGGTAAAATGAAATCTTCTTTTTCTAATGCAAAATGGCTCGCTAATTGGCTCGCTTCTTGTCCTGCTGTTGGCGCATAGAAGCCGAGACGTCCTTGACGGTTTAACGAAATGCAACGTTGGTCAAGCACGCGTGTGTATACCATGCGGCGCATTAATTCTTTCAACTGTTCATCTGTTAAATCTGGCATCGCCGCTTCGTTTACGACTTCGCCTTCTTCATTTAAAATTTGAAATGTCGGGAACTGCTCAGCGACTTTTTCAAGTTGCTTTTTCACATCGAATAGGGGTTTTTTACCCATTTTGTTCACCTCATCCTTTCTTTTCAAAACGTAAAATGATGCACCTTTTAATTTGCCCAAAAACGGTTTCTTTTTACCACACGTTGTGTATTGAAAGCTGTATTAATGAGAAAAGCAAGTGTGATTAATACAACTGTTTTTTTACATCTTTCAGTTTACACCGTTCGACAACGCTCGTCAATCAGTTTGCTTGCCACCTTCTATATAAAAATGAAAATTAGAAAATTTTAACTGTGTTATGAATCTGTTATACTATTTTTCGTTAATCTGTATTATTTCTGTTTTACAACGTGAATATGTATGTTTCTCACGCAATTGCACTTTTTCATTCCATCCTTCATAATAAAAAATGGTTATACTGCGTGTGAGGAGGAAACAACGTGATTACGATGAAAGATATTATTAAAGACGGTCATCCGACGTTACGAAAAGTAGCTGAAGAAGTGCCGCTTCCCCCATCCGAAGAAGATCGCCGCATTTTAGCAAGCTTGTTGGAATATGTAAAAATGAGCCAAGATCCAGAGTTAGCGAAAACGTATGGACTTCGTCCGGGCATCGGCTTAGCTGCGCCGCAAATTAACGTCTCGAAGCGCATGATTGCGGTGCATGTGACGGACGAAAAAGGAACGTTACATAGCTATGCGTTATTTAATCCGAAAATTGTAAGCCATTCCGTTGAAATGTGTTATTTAACGAGCGGAGAAGGATGTTTATCCGTCGACGAGCCGATCCCCGGTTACGTTCCTCGCTATATGCGCATTACAGTCACCGGGACGACGCTTGAAGGCGAAACGGTGAAGCTACGTTTAAAAGGATTGCCTGCGATCGTATTTCAACATGAAATTGACCATTTAAACGGCATTATGTTTTATGATCATATTAATAAACAACATCCGTACGACGTGCCAGCTGGCGCCATTCCGATTGAACGTTAAGAAAAGCGCAAAGCGCCCCAATTTCGCCTAAAGGCAGCCCGCATCCTGCGGGCAACGGCGAAATGTCGCCATCCTCGGCTCCGCGAAGAGCGCACAAGCCCCACCGAGGAGAGCTCGAACCAAGCGGTCGCTTGGTTCTGCGTGGGTAACATCACTGAAGTGTCTCAATGTGTCGCCGCCGCAGTGTGGGGCGGAGCGACTCGAGCCGATGGCGCTTGGAGCTAGACAGCTCCCTAAATCTGAAATTTTATACTTTCTTATCTTTTAAAAAAAGCGCAAAAAAAAGGTGTCCATTGCGGACACCTTTTATTTCAACAATCCGAGCTGACGTAAACCGAATAAAATGCCATCTTCATCGACCGGTTTTGTAATGAAATCGGCTACTTTTTTCGCTTCTTCATGGCCGTTCCCCATCGCTACCCCTGTGCCGACAAAGCGCAACATTTCCGTATCGTTTAACCCGTCGCCGAACGCATATACGTTTTCGCGCGCAATGCCGAGCTGCTCGATCATTTTTTTAATCCCTTCTGCTTTAGAGCCGCCATACGGTAAAATATCTGTAGATACCGCATGCCAGCGCACAAAATGAAACATCGGAAACGCTGTAACGTACATCTGTTCTTCTTCCGGCTTACAAAACAAAAGCGCTTGATAAATATCGTTTTGTTCGTAATACGTTTCATCGTATGGTGGATGGACAGATTTTAAACTTCCCATGCTTTCGTGAATGTACGGATGATCGGCTACACTCGCCCGCATCGTGTCAGCGTCCATGAAAATAAGCGGATGTTCATTGTCGTGCGCCATTTGTTTTAAGGCGTGAAGCCGTTCGCGATCAAGCGGTTGATTGTAAATCACTTCTTTTTCAAAAACGACATATTGTCCGTTAAAGCTAACAAACGATTCGATCCCGAGCTGTTCTCGAAGCGATTCAAACATAAATGGCGCTCTCCCCGTCGCGATCGCCACATATACCCCTTGCTTTTTTAATTCATGTATCGCTTCATATGTCGATGTCGGCAACTGTTTCTCATGATCTAACAACGTTCCGTCAATATCGAAAAAAACGATCTTTCTCTCCATGTTTCTCGCTCCTCGTGTAAAAGTTCACAAACCTACCGTAACGGAATTGCGTCACCTTGTCAACGGAATCGGTTAAACAATGGCATATTTTCCTATGCAAAATTTGTCGATGATCTTCTTATAATAAATCATAGAGAAGACATTTACTTTCCTGCAAAATCGGATACAATAAAAGTGAGGAGTGATGCGTCATGTTGAAAAAGTTGAAACGCAAGCTGCTCAAACAATGGAAAGAACTTTTGCGCAGAAAATCGATTGCATAGTTGTACGAGCCCTTCGGTTGAAGGGCTTCTTTTCAATTTTGTTTCCTATTCCACACTTTTTATATATAATAAGAAAAGCGGAAAACGCTCGGGGCTAACACTTTATTTTTTAAACAAATGATGAAAAGGAGAGATGGACGTTGATTTTTAAAGTGTTTTACCAAGATACGATCGATGAAGTACCTGTAAGAGAAAAAACGAAGACGCTATACATTGAAGCAGATAGCGAGCGAGATGTGCGCCGAAAATTACAAGACCGTCATATCAATATTGAATACATTCAACCGCTTGAGGGAGCACATTTAGCGTACGAACAACAAAACGCTGATTTTCACGTATTGGAGATTGAACGATGAACATGTTAAAAAATAAGCAAGTCGGTGTTTTCGCTCTCGGCGGTCTAGGCGAAATTGGGAAAAATACATATGGCGTGCAATATGAAGATGAAATCATCATCATTGATGCCGGCATTAAGTTCCCAGAAGACGAGTTGCTCGGAATTGATTACGTCATCCCTGATTACAGCTATTTAGTGAAAAATGCCGAAAACATTAAAGGGTTATTTATTACGCACGGACATGAAGACCATATTGGCGGCATTCCGTATTTGCTTCGCCAAGTGAACGTCCCGATTTACGGCGGCAAGTTGGCGCTCGGGCTCATTCGCAACAAGCTAGAAGAACACGGATTGTTGCGTCAAACGAAACTAATCGAAATAAAAGAAGACGACGTCATTTCGTTCGGAAAAACAGCGGTGACATTTTTCCGTACAACGCACAGCATTCCAGATAGCTACGGCATCGTCGTCAAAACGCCAGTCGGTCAAATCGTTCATACGGGCGATTTTAAATTCGACTTTACGCCTGTTGGCGAGCCAGCGAACTTAACGAAAATGGCCGAAATCGGAAAAGAAGGCGTTCTTTGTTTATTGTCTGATAGTACAAATAGCGAAATCCCGCATTTTACAATGTCGGAACGGCGCGTCGGCGAAAGCATTCACGACATTTTCCGAAAAGTGCAAGGACGCATTATTTTTGCGACGTTCGCTTCGAACATTCACCGCTTGCAACAAGTGACGGAAGCCGCTGTATTAAACAATCGAAAAATTGCCGTATTCGGACGAAGCATGGAAGCGGCTATTGAAATTGGACAACAGCTCGGCTACATTAAATGTCCGAAAGATACGTTTGTCGATGCGGCACAAATTAATCGCCTCCCTGCCCATCGCGTCACGATTCTTTGTACCGGAAGTCAAGGGGAGCCGATGGCAGCGTTGTCGCGCATCGCTAACGGGTCGCATCGTCAAATTCAAATTATGCCAGGCGATACAGTCGTCTTTTCATCTTCGCCAATTCCAGGCAATACCGTAAGCGTCAATCGCATTATTAATATGCTGGCGCGCGCAGGAGCGGAAGTCATTCACGGACCGCTTAGCGACATTCATACGTCTGGTCACGGGGGACAAGAAGAACAAAAATTAATGATTCGCTTAATGAAACCGAAATATTTCATGCCGATTCATGGCGAATATCGCATGCAAAAAATGCATGTAAAACTTGCGGTCGATTGCGGTGTCCCAGAAGAAAACTGCTTTATTATGGACAATGGAGATGTGCTCGGCATTAGTGAAGAAGGGGCAAGCATCGTCGGCAAAATTCCGTCCGGTTCCGTGTATATCGACGGAAGCGGCATTGGTGATATCGGCAACATCGTCTTGCGCGACCGTCGCATTTTGTCAGAAGAAGGATTAGTGATCGTCGTTGTAAGCATTAACATGAAAGAAATGAAAATCGCTTCCGGACCAGACATTATTTCACGCGGATTCGTCTATATGCGTGAATCCGGCAATTTAATTAGCGATGCCCAACAACTGATTGCTAAACATTTACAACAGCTACTTGAACAAGGAACAAATCAATGGTCGGACATTAAAACGGAAATTACCGATACGCTCGCACCGTTTTTATACGAAAAAACGAAACGCAAGCCAATGATTTTACCAATTATTATGGAAGTATAGCAAAAGAAGGTGTCGTTTGTGACACCTTCTTTTTATTCTCCAACGACTTCGCTTTCAAACCGGTCAATGTCTTGATCGGCACCGATGACGATTAAAATATCACCTGCGTAAATGACTTCTGAGGCAAGCGGTGAAACGATAATGTCATTGTTTCGTTTAATCGCAACGATGTTAATGCCGTATTTGGCGCGAATGTCTAATTCGAGAAGCGAATGGCCATGGAGCCGTTCATTTGCGACAATTTCGACGATGCTATGGCGATCGGACAGCTCTAAATAATCAAGCACATTGTTTGAAATCATATTGTTCGCAATTCTTTCACCCATATCTCGCTCGGGATGAACGATATGGTCGGCACCAATTTTTTTCAACACTTTTTCATGATAATCGTTTGTCGCTTTTACCGTAATTTTTTCGACGCCGAGCTCTTTTAAAATAAGCGTCGTTAAAATGCTCGCTTGAATGTTGTCACCGATGGCAACGATCACGTGGTCAAAGTTGCGAATACCTAAACTTTTCAAAACGTTTTCGTCCGTTGAATCGGCAACGACAGCTTGTGATGCAATCGATGCATATTCGTTCACTTTCTCTTCGTCTACATCAATCGCAAGCACTTCCATTCCTTGCTCGCTTAACGTGCGACATACGCTACCTCCAAAACGCCCAAGACCGATAACCGCAAATTCTTTTTTCTTCACGACATATCCCCTCTTGTTCGATATTCATCCATGACGCGGATGATTCGTTTTTCTAACATATTCATTCCACCGCTTCCTGCTTGATAATGGCGAAATATACCGTCTGCATCAAATACGTAATACGTCGGTACGCATCGATTATCAAACGCTTCTTTTAACCGGTGATCGTTGTCAATGAAAAGCGGATGCGTGATGCCGTATTGTTCAGCAAGCTGCTTCACGACTCCAACGTTTTCATCACCGTCGCGGCGCGGCATATGAATCGAAAGAACGTTTAATTGTCCTTCATAGCGATCGCGAAATTCGTTCACTTGTTTAATTCCGTCTTTACAAAGATGGCAACTCACCGCCCAAAAATGAATGAGCGTCGGTTTGCCGATGAGCTGTTCGCGAGTGACGTTTCCGTTTAGTACGACTGTTGCTCCGTCTAATGATGGCATAGGCTCTCGTAATTTCATCATTCTTCTTCCTTTACTTTATGATTTCCTTTCCATGCGACATAGCGAGTCAAAAGTTCAATGGCCACATCGATCGCTTCTTCGTTCGGATTTAACTTCGCATGATGCAAACCGAACGGGGATTGCACGCCGAGCCAAAACATAAAACCAGGAATGCGTGCGAGCATGTAGCCGAAATCTTCGCCCGTCATCGCTTCTTGACAACGAACGAGACGAACGTCTGTTTTTTGATCCACAAATTGCATAAATTCATTCGTTAACGCCTCATCGTTATACACTTGGTAATACATCGAACCGTAATCGATATGCGCTTCGCAGTCGTAAGCGACTTCGATGCCGCGCACGATCGCTTCAATGCGCCCTTTTACTTTTTCCATCGCTTCCGGAGATAGCGTGCGAATCGTCCCTTCTAGTCTTGCCCGCTCGGCAATGACGTTTTGTACGTTGCCGCTCGTCAGTTTGCCAATCGTAATGACCGCGCTATCAAGCGGATTGACGTTGCGAGAGACGATCGTTTGCAGCTGCATAATGAGGGCGCTTGCGGCAACGACCATATCTTTCGTTTCATGCGGAAAGGCGGCATGTCCCCCTTTGCCGATTAAATCAATAAAAAGCTCGGACGTATTCGCAAACAACAACCCTTCTTTTGTCGCAATCGTTCCGACCGGATATTCAGGAGCGATATGCAAAGCGATCACCATATCAGGCATCCATTGTTTCATTTCATCGCTTTCAAGCATCGGAAGCGCCCCGCCCGGTCCTTCTTCCGCAGGTTGAAAAATAAAAAGCATATCGTCGTCAATCGGATGATGGACGACGTGAGTGAGCACACCGAGGGCGATTGCCATATGCATATCGTGTCCACATGCATGCATACGTCCTTCATGCGTTGAGCGAAACGGCAAGTCTGTTTGTTCGTCAATCGGTAATCCGTCCATATCCGCCCGATAACCGATCGTTTTCGTCGGCGCCATGCCGAGAACACGCACGAAAATGCCTGTGCGCCACGTTTTGATTTGCAACCGTTCTTGTGGGAGACTAGCTAAGTAATCTAATATATATCGTTGTGTTTTCCACTCTTGAAAGCCGAGCTCAGGAATTTGATGCAAATCGCGGCGGATGTTTATAAACATTTCGATCCTCCTTTTGAAAAAAGCGTGGATCCATTCCACGCTTTACAGTTGGCGAAGTTCTTGTTTAATTTCTACTTTTGCTTTTGTTTTTTCGTCAATTTGTTTAATGACGCGCGCTGGCACGCCTGCCACAACGGTATATGGAGGCACATCTTCTGTCACGATCGCACCTGCGGCAACGACAGCACCTTTTCCGACCGTCACTCCTTCTAAAATGACCGCGTTTGCTCCGATCATGACATCATCTTCCACAATGACCGGTTTGGCTGACGGTGGCTCAATGACACCAGCAAGTACTGCCCCCGCACCAACGTGGCAGTTTTTCCCGACTGTCGCACGTCCGCCAAGCACAGCGTTCATATCGATCATCGTTCCTTCACCAACAACGGCACCGATGTTAATGACCGCTCCCATCATAATGACGGCATTGTCGCCAATTTGCACTTGATCGCGAATGATCGCTCCCGGCTCGATGCGCGCTTTGATATGTTTTAAATCAAGAAGTGGAATGGCAGAATTGCGACGGTCGTTTTCCACGACGTAGTCTTCAATTTTATGTTTGTTCGCTTCAAGCGCTGCTTCAATGTCCGCCCATTCGCCAAATACGACGCCTGTCTGACCTGTAATAAATGTTTTCGCGCTCGGGCCAAAATCGATGTCAGCGACGTCTCCTTTTATGTATACTTTCACAGGTGTTTTCTTTTTACTATTTTGAATAAAGGAAATAATTTCATTTGCATCCATCATCATCGCAACTTCCTCCTTATCGTTTTATTTTTTTACTTTAACAAATGATATAAACGGTGACAAGCCTATTGTCGCTTTTCGTACATCGAGCGATTGAACCGCTTTAATATTTCACGGCGCGTCACGATGCCTACAAAATAACCGTCATCATTTTCTACGCATAAAAAGGGGTGATCAATAAGCAACTTTAACGCTTTTAAAAATGAATCGTTTACATGTAGACGCGGGATGTTGCGCTGCATCGCTTGTTCCACTTTCATCGTGTCAAGCCGCTCGAACTCGATCCGCTCAATGCCTAAAATGGCATCCATAATCATCGTCATACTAATGAGCCCTTGCAGTTTATACGTCATATCTAATACCGGGATAGCCGAGTATCCTGTGCGCGTTAAGACGAGTAACGCGTGTTGTAAATGATTCCCCACTTGCACGTGCGCCACTTTATCGGACGGAATCATCAGTTCAGTCAGCGATGGTTGTTGCATCGTCATTCCGCCTTTCACAATATAATCCCCATTTGTCATTGTATCATGTTCGTTTCGATATGGAAAAGCGAGAAGTACATCGGATATGATACAATAATAGACGAAATGGTATCATATGGGGGGAGAAAATAATGGAATCGGAAGCCGTAAAACGCGAGCGATTGCGCCTAAAAAAAGAAAGCAAAAAAGGGAAGCTAAATGAATGGCATGCGAAAAAAATAGCATTAGCTAGCGAATGGATTGAAAACGAAACGACACAAAAAAGTCGCCGAATCATCCGCGGTGGTGTGTATATGTGTGAACTAGGGGAAACGATCAGGACTGAACAAGGGGAATGCGGACCGGTCATTGTCGTATCTAATGATCAAATTAATCTTTCGTCAGGCAACGTTTCGATCGTCCCTTTAACGAAAAACTTAAAAAAGAAAGCGATTTTCAAAAACGGGGAAATCGTTACATATTTAAATGAGCCACGATATCACAGCCACTATTTTCTTTTTAAAAACAAATATCCATTTTTAGATTATGATTCAGCTGTTTTAGGAGAAGAAACAAAAACCGTAAGCAAAATTCGCTTGAAGGAACATAAAGGAAACATCGACATAAAAGATATGGAAAAGATTATGATTCGTATTGAATGGGTTTTCGGACTTAGAAAAAGCTTAAAAAAATAATAAATGGGCTTGACAGCCACTCGTACGTCAAGATATATTTAAGACAAACATATACATCGCCTGTCTCGTCACGGGCAAACCACGTGATAAATCACGTTTTTTCTCACAAGGACCTGTCTGGAGGTCCTTTTCGCATATTTTATGCATAAAATGAGTGATATAAAAATAAACTGATCATACATCGCCTGTATTTGTCACAGGCAATTCATTCGCTATATTAGCGAAGTCATCACTGCCTGTCTTGTCGCAGGCAACATAGGGGCTATCTAATGAGCTTACTGCTCAACGATTAGATAGCTCCTTTTCATATGCCTTTCAAATAATTAATTCAACAAATCGAAAATTTCAATGGCGATCATATCAATGTTGTCGAATTGATACGATTTCGGCTTCTCGCCTTTTTCGTACACTTCTAATACGAACGTGTTCGTTTTTTCATAATACGTCACGCTACATTTTTTTTCACCATTCACTTCAAAGTTGCGTTGTGGCGCTTCGTTCGTTCCTGTTTTTTGTTCTTGTAAGCTAATTAACCGTTGGATAATGCCTAATAATTGCGACATGACATTCATTCCTTTCCGATACGTATTTCAACGACTATTCACTACTGTACCAAGATTCGCGAAAAAAGTAAACAAAAACGAAAGCCCACAAAAGCGGGCTTACGTTTGAAAGGCGACGTATGCGATATACCCGAGCAAAAGAGCGACAAACACGATGTATGCAATAAAAATCGGATTGCGCACATACGGATGAGCAGCCACTTTTTCACCGACGGGCGTATCGTATTCGCCTTGCACTTTTTGTCGCTTTCCTACTTGATACGTATAAACAAGTCCCCCGACTAATACCCCGCTAGCAACAAGTAAAAGCATCCAAGAAAATGTATCCATCATCGCTCACCTCTCTAGGAAACGGAGCGCAAACATCGCCTTGTTGTGACATAACGTTTGCGCCTTACGCTTACTTTTCCACCGCGAGCGATGTTTTATTACAAATGGGCGTTATGTTCAAACAAATACTCATACGTTAAATCGATAAACAAATAATGATGTTCATCAATCGGATAGGAGTATGTGCGAATCGTTTCACCTGTCTCAATGTCGCTGTACAAATCAGATAAAATGCCGCGTTTGCGAGAACGCATGCGAATAATGTTTTCTAAAAAATACGGACGCCAACTCCAATTTTTCATTTCGTATTGTGGCTGCAATTCCCACGTTTCGCCTCGTTTAAATATGTTCGCGGATTGTTGAAATCCGTCTTCATCGCATACGTAAATGCGAAAACTACAATCGCTCAAATGTTTAGCTAAGACGGAAATGAGTTCGTTAAACGATGAAGCTTTTTTATGTTTTGCCACAAGCTCGGATACGCGCGCTTGAAATTGTTCGGAAATATCGTATAACGTTTGCAGTTTCTTTTTTTCATGTTGAATGAACGTATGAAACTGAGTGCGCAACGTTTCTTTTAATAAATGCGGTGGAAGAAACGACGGTGACGGTTCGTGCAAATAGTAGCCTTGATAATATCGGCCGCCGTTTCGCCACGCATATTGGAGTTGAAAGGCGTTTTCGATATCTTCATACAAAAGCGTCGCCCCAATTTTTCGTGCTAAAAGCGAAATGGAATAAAGCACATCATCGTACGATACCGTCGTCGCTGACGTGCGCAACGAATACAAATCAATTTTTAATAAATCGGGCGCTAACAACCGAATGCGGTCTAAGTTGCTGCTTTCTTTTCCAATATTATCAACTGCAATTTGAATACCGTATGTACGCAAATACGTCAATACGTGCCCGAGCTGTTGAATGTCGCCTTTAAAATGATGCTCCGTAATTTCAAGAACGACTTGGTTTAATTGTAATCCTTTTTCTTTATATTGAAGAAGAAGTTGCAAAAACGATTCTCCCCGATCGATCATTAACACGTTCGCATCACGATTAATGAAAATAAGCGATGCAGGCTGCTCGTGAACAAACTGTTCGAGCGCTTTCGTCGTCACTGCCACATCGACTTCCATGCGAAACTCCTCTGGAATCGTTTCGTCGTGAAAAAATGGGCCAAGGCTGATCACTTCATCCCCTTGTTGAAAGCGCCCAAGCACTTCATATCCGACGATGCATTGCTCGTCGGCGCTAAAAATCGGTTGGTAATACGGAACGACTTGATCGATGTGTGTTAAAATGTCTAGTGCATCCAAAGCGACGCTTCCTCCCCCGTTTTTTCACCCATTATACCATAAGAAAAATAAAAGTGCTTGTCGGGAAACAGAAGAAAAGCGACGTCAGCAAACGTCGCATTAAAACGGATGTTGATTCAACCATTGCCCTCCGTCGACCGTAATGCACTCGCCGTTAATGTATGCGGCCGCATCAGAAAGTAAAAACGAGGCGACTGCTGCAATTTCTTCTGGCGTACCGAAACGACCGAGCGGCACACTATCTTTGACGCGCTTTTCCATCTCCTCTGATAAAATAAGCTTTTCTGCTCCACCAGTTCGCTCAATTGGACCGGGAGCGATGGCGTTGACGCGAAATCCGTATTTTTTCCCCCATTCGACCGCTAACGTGCGCGTCATCGTTAGCACACCTGCTTTGGCGCACGCCGAATGAATGACGCCCGCTCCTGCTCCCCAAGCATATGTAGCAACGATGTTAATGATCGATCCTTTTTGTCCTTTTTCAATCCAATAGTTTCCGACTTCTCGACTACAATAAAACGTTCCGTTTAAAACGATGTCGATGACGCTATTCCAGCCGTTAATCGATAGCTTTTCTGCTGGACAAATGAAATTGCCTGCGGCGTTATTAATTAACGCATCAATTTTTCCGAACCGTTCATCTGTTTCTTTCACCATCGCTGCGACTAATTCCGGTTGCCGCACGTCCATGACGATCGGAAGCACGCTTCCCCCGATGTCTTTCGCCGCTTCTTCAAGCGCTTCCTTTCTTCTTCCGGTAATGACGACATGCGCTCCTTCATCTGCAAAACGCTTCGCCATATATTTCCCCATGCCGCTTGAACCGCCTGTCACAATCACGACTTTCCCCTTCATCTTCTCATCCCCTTTTATGAATGGTTATTCATTCATTTTTATTGTACTATATATTTAGAAAATTTTTAACATTGTTTTTGCTGTTTTTATCAACTTTTTTCTTTTATAATGAATGAAGAACATTTTCATTTGGTAAGGTTTGAGACATGAAACGAAGAGATTTTTTACGCACGTTTTTTTCTTTATTCGTTAAAGGAGCATTGCTTTCAACGGCGGGATATATGTATGCAAAATATATTGAGCCGAGGCAGTTGACCGTACGGCGTTATGACATCGTGCATCCACTCATTCCAAAAAGCTTTGATGGATGTCGGATTCTTCAATTTAGCGATGTGCATTTAGGGTATCATTATTCGGTTGACCATTTTCAACGCGTCGTCGAACGAATGAACGACCTCGATCCGCATCTCATTTGTTTTACAGGCGATTTGCTTGATAAACCGAATGAATACGAACATGTCGCTGCGGTTACATCATTATTGGCAACGCTTCATGCTCCGCTTGGAAAGTACTGTATTTATGGAAACCACGATCACGGCGGATACGGAACAAATATATATAAAGACATGATGGAGAACGCCGGGTTTCGTCTCCTTGTGAACGAATGGGTACGTGTTCGTCAAAGCAACGAACAAATTGTGATCGCGGGGTTAGACGATTTTATGCTCGGTCAGCCGAATTTCGCAAAAACGGTGCAACAGTTGCCAAAGGAAACGTATACGATTGCGCTTATTCATGAACCCGACCTCGTGACGCAAGCGAGCGTCTATCCGTTTCATCTTCAGCTGTCTGGTCATAGCCACGGGGGACAAATTCAACTGCCGTGGATTGGACCGCTCGTCACCCCTCCGCTAGCAAAACAATATGTCGAAGGGTTTTACGACGTACAGCAACTCACCTTATACGTCAATCGCGGACTTGGAACGACGCGCATGCCGTTTCGCTTTTTGACCCCACCAGAATTAACGTTGTTCACATTAAAAGCCGGGTTATAACATAAACCCGGCTTGAAACATACATATGCTTCCGATAAGCGAAGCAACGATGTAAAAAAACGCTTCTTTATATTGTTTTCGCAACAATAGTTGCAGCGCTTCGACGCTAAATGTCGAAAACGTCGTAAACGCTCCGAAAAAGCCAATCGTTACCCCGACGGCTTGCACGTCGTGGGCAAGCGCCATGCCAAGCCCGAACGAACCGAGCCAATTAATGAACAAAATGGAAAGCGGCACAGATGATTTTTTCGTCCAACGTAATAGCCATATGCCAAGCTGATAGCGGCACCACGCCCCAAACGCTCCGCCAAGCGCAACGGGAATCATGACGCCTCACCTACTTTTTTCATACCCATTCGTTCCCCAACATACACGCCTGCATAACAAAAAAGCAACCCTCCAACAAAAGATGTGAGCACATATACATTTGCCAGTCCGACATGGTCATGCCATAGCGCGATCGTCTCTTTACTAAACGTTGACATCGTCGTCAATCCGCCACAAAACCCTGTTCCGATGGCAAGACGCAACCATTCCGCCATGTTTCTCTTTCCGACGTAAGACGTAAGCGCCCCAAGCAAAAATGAACCGACATAATTGACGAGCAACGTTCCCCACGGAAACGAAAGAAACGGGAATACGATCGCTACACCGTATCGACATAGCGCCCCTAGCGCTCCGCCAACGGCAACCGCTCCGCTTTCTTTCATGTCATCATCTCCTTATTCTTCATCGTCTGCAACATCGTATGCCATTTGAAATAAAATCATTTGGCTATCTACTTCTTCTTCTCCTTCTTTTCGCTTCACGTAATCGTATTCTCCCTCTTCGTTTTGCTCGCGCGCTTTCACGTTATCTGCAAGCAAAATGTGCAATACGTCAATGAGCCGCTGTTTTAATTCTTTGTTAAAAATCGGAAATAAAATTTCAATGCGGCGGTCCATATTGCGCGTCATCCAATCGGCAGATGACAAAAAGACGCGCGCTTGTCCGTGGTGATGAAAATAATATACGCGACTATGCTCTAAAAAGCGACCGACGATGCTGCGGACGCGAATGTTTTCACTTACTCCTTTCATTTGTGGACGTAAACAACAAATGCCACGCACAATTAAATCAATTTGTACCCCTGCTTGAGACGCTTCATATAGCTTCATGATGAGCTGTTTATCTGTTAATGAGTTCATTTTTGCGATGATGCGCCCATCGCCATATTGTTTATGATAGCGAATTTCTTCGTCAATGAGCTGTAAAAATTGTTGCCGTAAATCAAACGGGGCGACGACTAAATGGTGAAATTCCGGTTTTTCCATATAGCCACTTAAATAATTAAAAAAGTTTGTCGCATCTTCACCAAATTGTTCATTCGCCGTAATCAAACCGAAATCAGTGTACACTTTGGCAGTCGCGTCGTTATAATTGCCTGTTCCTAAATGAACGAACCGCTCAATTTTCCCATGTTTTTGGCGCACAATTAACGTAATTTTACTATGCGTTTTTAAATGCGTCATGCCATAAATGACGTGGCAGCCTGCTTTTTCAAGCTCTTTCGCCCATTGCACGTTATTTTCTTCATCAAACCGCGCTTTCAATTCAACGAGAACGGTCACTTGTTTTCCGTTTTCCGCCGCCCGTTTTAACGCTTCAATAATTGGAGAATCTCCGCTGACGCGATACAGCGTTTGTTTGATCGCTAACACGTCTGGATCGTCTGCGGCATCGGAAATAAAATCAATGACCGGCTCAAACGATTCATATGGATGGTGAAACAATAAATCACGCTCTTTCGCTTTTTCAAATATATCTTCATCATCATCTACATCTTTTGGCGGTTGCGGAATGAGCGTTTGGAAAATGAGATGTTCTTTATATTTCGCCACTTCATAATAAAACGAAAATAAAAATGTCAAATCAATCGGCCCGTCAATTTGATACACATCTTTTTCGTGAATTTCTAACTCATCTAATAAATAATCGAGCACCCATTCGTCAAACCCTTTTTTGCTCATTTCAAGCCGAACCGCTGCTCCCCATTTTCGCTTTTTTAACTCTTTTTCAATTTCTTTTAATAAATCGCGCGCCCCTTCTTCGTGAATCGTTAAATCGGCGTTGCGCGTAATGCGAAATTGCGTCACAGACGAAACGTTGTACCCTTTAAATAACGTATGAATAAACATCGTAATGACGTCTTCTAACAGCGCATACACATGCATGCCGTCGTTTGCTGGCAATGGAATGAAACGATTTAACACCGCTGGCACTTGCACGATCGCTAATTTTTTCCGATCTTCTTCATCTTCTTCATCGTCAAGGACGATCGCTAAATTTAAACTTTTGTTCAACAACATCGGAAACGGGCGATACGCATCGACAGCCATCGGCGTTAATACCGGAAAAATATTTTTCATAAAATACGACTGCAAGTACGTCATTTGTTCAGCGCTCCATTCGGTTGGCGCAAGCAAATGTACCCCTTCTTTATTTAACATCGGCAACAACGTTTCGTTGTACATGTCGTACTGCCACTTCACAAGCGCATGCGTTTTTTTCGCAATTTTTTTCAACTGTTCTTTCGGCGTTAATCCCGCTTTATTTTCCGGCTTATTAAATCCGGCTTTTACTTGATCTTTTAACCCTGCGACGCGCACCATAAAAAACTCATCTAAATTCGAGCTGAAAATGGCTAAAAATTTCAACCGTTCCAACAACGGATTGCGCTCGTCCATCGCCTCTTGCAAAACGCGTTCGTTAAACGCAAGCCAACTTAATTCGCGGTTATTATAATAACGCGGATGGCTTAAATCCATATTCATCCCTCCAAATGAAACTGTAATTGAATCGGGCGTTTTAACATTTTTTCGACATGCTTCTTATGTTTTTCCGCTTGATATTCTTCCGCTTTAAACGATTGACTGCAAAAAAGATGTACGACGACGGTTTCATCTTGAAGCTCAAGCTGCACACGATCAACGATGTTTCGCTTCGTATCGTTTAAACTGTAAGCAAATTTTAATAGCGCGCCAAGAAAACGAAGCTTTTTTTGTTCTGCGCGGGTAAACCACGCATGAAACGGCTGCACATATTGTTTAAACAACGTTTTATTTTTAAACGAAGCAACAAGCGCAAGTTGCACACGATCACGATGGCTTAATCCGTCAATCGTTCGATTCGCTAAAAGGTAAAACGTATGTTGACTGCTCGCTTCTTCGTCGACATATTGCCCTAAATAAAACACGTGAGCGGCGCGCTTTAATAAGACGAGATCTTCTCCGGTCAGCGGAAAAAGCGAAAGCGCACGCATTTGGTCAAACAGTTGAATGACAAGTTTTAATACGTGTTGTACGTGGTTTGTATTCACTTCGTAATCTTGGGCTAGTTCAAAAAAACTTTCATCTAGTACGCTGGGAAAGACGATCGGCCCAAACTGTTCGTAAAAAATGCCGTCGCGCAATCCTTTGCGGCTTAAAATAAACGTCGTCGCATCAACTGTTTCGTATAACGTTTGAAACACTTCGACCGCTGGAATAATTAAATCCGCTCGATCTTTCGACAACGCTTCGACTTTTTGCAGCTGTTCAAACGTCAATGAGCGCAAATATTTTTTCACTTGTACAATGTCGTCGCGATTCATTTCGTATTGATGAATGCCGGCAATCGGGTAGTTTTGTAACATTTGATGTACTTGCACGACGTTGCGGGCGCTTCCCCCGATCGCAATGATTGGCAAACGGCGTTGTTTTAGCCACGGAAGTGATTGAAATTGCTTGTCGACGTATGCACGTAACGTTTGCAGTTCTTCATCTGTCGGCACGTTGCCAGCGACAAACTGACGTTTTAACGATAATGCACCAAACGGGAAGCTATGATAGTCGACAAGTTCGCGATTGTGAAAATACGTCACTTCCGTACTTCCTCCGCCAATATCGACCGTAATCCCTTCATGAAATGACGTCGATTGAATGACAGCTAAAAAACCGTAGTATGCTTCTTCATATTCGGATAAAATACGAATACGAAAATCGGTTTTTTCTGCAATAAAGCGAACGATCTCATCGCGATTGCGCGCTTGACGAATCGTTGCCGTCGCCACACATTTCACATCGTGCAGGCGATGAAAACGCGTCACATCTTGAAATGTGAGTAGTCCATCTAAAAGAACGCGCAATCCTTCCTCTGTAAAAAAGCCGTCTTCCGTTAAATAGTTGCGCAGCCGAGCGGCAATTTTTACATTTTCTCTCTCGCGCAACCGACCGCTTTTGCTTCGTTCGTAAATGACAAGCCGCATCGTATTCGAGCCGATATCAATAATGCCATATTTCACCGTTTACCCTCCTCCGTTAAAAAAATAAATTGAAAATTTTCCAAAAACATAGACGATCGTGTATAATAAAAGTGTATAAAAGAAAAGCGAAAAGCGCCCTAAATCTGAAGTTTTATATTATCTTTCAAAAAGGAGTGAAATGCCAATGGAAACAGTCGAATGCACCGTTGAAAACTTATCGGTCGCTTTGTTTACTGTCAACCGTCATGCGAAAACTGCGTTAAATCCTTCTTACTTGTATTTGCTAAAGAAAAAAACGATTGAAAAAATGCTCGAAGAAGGGAAAGCGAAAAAAGTTGGACTTCATTTTTCCCGAAATCCGAAGTACAGCCAACAAAAGTCGGATGTGCTTGTGGCGATCGGTCAATATTACTTCCACATACCTCCAACAAAAGAAGACTTCAAGCATTTGCCTCATCTCGGTACGTTGGACGATTCTTATCGCAACCCTGTTGCTAAAATGCCGTTGTCTCAAGCGAAACGTTTACTTCAAGCATACACAGGCATCACACCTGAAGATGTGCAACCGAAGCCAAAACGATACGATTGGTCACGTCCGCATCGGTTCGGGAAAACATTTCGTTAAGGACAAGCTTCGAGCTTCAACAAGCATACTTTATTATATTACACAAAAGGGCGGCCTCTTAATGAGATCGCCCTTTTTTACTTTGGACTAATTGTTCAAACTGTTCAGCTGAAAGCGGCTTGCTGAAATAGTAGCCTTGGGCACGGTCGCAACCTTCTCGTTTTAAAATGGCAAGTTGCTCTTCCGTTTCCACCCCTTCGGCAACGACTTTCATTTGTAAGCTGTGCGCCACTTCAATGACGGCGCGAACGATCGATAAATCGTATGAATGTTTTACCATATCTTGCACAAACGAACGGTCTATTTTAATGATGTCGACCGGCAGTTTTTTTAAATAGTTTAATGAAGAATAGCCTGTCCCAAAATCGTCAATGGCCAATTGAAGCCCTAAATTTTTTAACGCTTGAAGTTGAGCAAGCACATAGTCAATATGATGCATCGCCATACTTTCTGTAATTTCTAGTTTTAAACAAAACGGATCTAAATCATACGTGTGCAACACATGTTCAATATGCTTCACTAAATCCGCTTGCAAAAATTGTTTAATAGAAATGTTAATGCCAATTTGCACGTGTGGAAGCCCTTTTTTCTTCCACACTTTGCTTTGCTCACATACTTTTCGCAACACCCATTCACCGATTGGCTGAATTAAATTCGTTTCCTCGGCAATCGGAATAAACGTTGCGGGTGAAATCCATCCGCGCTTCGGATGATACCAACGCAATAACGCTTCCGCCGCCACAATATCACCTGTTTCCATATCGACAATCGGTTGATAATGCAGCGTAAATTCATTTTGTTTTAACGCTTTTCGAATGCTATGTTGAATGTATAATTTTTGTTCGTTCATCTTTTTTAATTCGTTCGTATAAAAACAGTACGTATTTCCACCGTTTTCTTTCGCAATTTCAAGGGCTAAATCCGCAAACGACATGAGCGTCGTCCAATCGGTTGCATCGTGAGGAAAGACGCTGACTCCAATGCTTGGCGTCACGGTCAATTCTTGATCTGTCAGTTGAAACGGAGCCGAAAATAATTGAATGATTTCCCCGATGACTTGACGCAGCTCATTTCGGTCAACGGTATAAAAAGCGAGAAAAAATTGATCGCGATGTTGTCTAGCGACGATGCCACCTTCATAGCGCCGCAATCGCTCCGCTACTTGTTTTAACAATTCGTTTCCACGTTCATAGCCAATTAAATCGTTAATGAATTTAAAACGGTCTAAATTAAGCGACAATAACGTAAACGGTTCATTTTGATTCATTCGTTCGGAAAGCATATGTTGAAACGAATCGTACGACAAAACGCCAGTTAATGTATCCGAATCATTATCGTCTAACAAAAAGAACCCTGTCCAAATGAGATGCGAATGAAACGAATACACGTGCATATACGCATGGCGTTGATCGACAATCATTTTTCCGCGCCACGTATCGTTTGTATGTAGTGTAGAAATAGCTTCATGGGCACGGTCAATGAGTTGTTGCACGACGCCATAGCGGCGCGATAATTGTTTCATAAACGAATCGCTCATATACACAATCGTTCCGTCTTCGTTCGTAACAAAAAAAATCGCACATTGATCAAACTGTTGCCCAACGGCCTCCCATTTTATCAATGGAGGGTGTTGGAACAGAAACTGCTGTTCATTCATGTTGTAATCCTCGCTTTTTGTTTTCTTCCCTCCTTTTTTATTAAACCATACGTGACGATAATTGAAAATAATTTTTCAGAAAGAAACGAAATTTAGTCAATTGTTCCTGTGCGTAAAATCGATACGTTCACATCGACGTCGATCCGTGCATCTTTGTACAATGGCAACCATTGTTTATTTGTCAACTGTAATTTGCGCACCGAATGGTCATATATTTGTCCAAATCCGATCGGGTCCGTTTCATATGCTTTTAATTTCTCCAATAGCTGATTGATTTCTTTTTTCATTTGTTTTTCAATTGCCCGCTCAAGCACGTGTATATTCTCTTGCATAATTGGCTTCATTTTTTCAGACATCTCTAAAATTTCCGTTTGCATCTTGACCGTAACACGAAAATGCGGAAATGGTTTTTGGCTAATGAGCTTAATTTTCCGTTTTGTTTTTATCTCATTAATGACAAGATTTACTTTTTTTCCCTTTTTCTTTATTAATAACGGAGCGACATCTTCGCGCGACACCGTCACATTTTTTAGTCCAGTGTTATACTCTGAGGCTAACATTTTAATGTAAAAACTTTCGTCGAGTCGCACCGTTTCGACAAATTTGTCTCCGCGAAAGAGCGCTACTTTTTCAATAATCGGTTTGCCGTCACGCAATGATAAACAAGGTAAAACGGGATCTTTGCCAACGTCGTAATAACTATGAATGAACTCGTGCAACGTGGCGGCTAGTAGCGATTCACTGCGCAAATTTTTTTCAATTAATCGATATAAATATGTGCCAATATCGGGCGTATCTTCATGTTTTTTACTTTTTATGACTGTTTTTGCGCTCGGCTCCGCAATAGCTAAATAAACGAGCGAGCCGATGTTCGCATCGCGTTGTAGCGTGTCGGTGAGTGGAAAAATCCCTTCTTTCTTTGCTAGCTCCTTTCCGTATACAACGACGCGAATTTGTCCCGAACCTAAATCGTGGCTCGTTTGCGCCTCTAAATCTTGGCGAAGCCCTTTGCTCGTTTTATTTGTCGCTTCAATCACTTCGGACATCGATGAACCTGTCGTTTGGAACGAAAGCATAACCGATCCCCCTTCATACATCTTTCCTTTTTTATCAAATCCTGCTGCTGTAATAATGCCTTGTCGCTCTAATACGCGCGGGGATACACAACCGCTAAGCAACAATATGACGATGATCAACCATTTCATTTTGCGCTCCCCTTTGCCCATGTTTTGATGCGCACAAAAACATATAAGAAAAACGGATAGACGAAGCTCAACCAAAACCCATACCATCCGACTTGATCAATAAATTTGTTAATTGTCGCTCGCTTTTCAAAAATAACCGCAACCGCAAAAGATAAACCTGCAAAAAGAAATAACCCGTATTTTTGTTTGATATGAAAAAGCGCTTTTCCACCGCGCGTCATCGCCCACATAAACATAAGTAAATTCGGCAAAATGACGAGCAACCAAAGCGGGATGACGATATATTCAAACCGTTCAATAAACGGAAATTTGATGATCGTAAACATCGATAACGACGCCCAAATAGTGACATCGAGTTGCTTCGGACTAAAAAAAACAATTGCAATGACCGTCACCGCAACAACGAGAAACGTCGTCAATAACACACCAAGTTGCGCATAGCGATGAACGCGCTCTTTTTCTTTTACAAACGGATAAATGATATATAACACTTCAAATCCAAGCATCGTGTAAGACGTTTTTAATACGCCGTTCATCATTTGCTTCGGCGTCGCTTCTAATATAGGGAGTAAATGAATCCACTCCGCATATTTCAACGGTTGAAACACGACAATAACGATCCAAATGGTCATAAAAAACGTTAAAAAACTAACGCCAGCCACGAGCCGAAACCCGCCGCCATATAAGGCATATACCGTTAAAAGCACTAAAATGAGCGCACCGCCCCAAAGCGGAAAATCGGGGTACATCCACGTTAATGCCATCTCCACATAACCGAGCAAAATAGACGTATACGCCATTAAAAAATAAACGACAACCGCTGCGTTTATGATCCAACCGAGCACACGTCCATACACGAACGTATGAAGCGAAAAAATGTTGTCATGTTCCGACGATTTTAACGTTTGGCAAATGACGAAAACGATAACATGAATCCATAACCCGCTAATAAGGACGGCAATCCATGCATCTTGGCGCGCTTCAACGAAAATGACGCGCTGCACGCCGACGATGCCGAGGCCAATTTGCGCGGTATGAACGAGAAAAAAAACGAGATACGCATTCACGGATAGCCGTTCGTTTGGCGTTTTCATCATTCATCCAAATCCTTTCGTTTCATCGCTTCACGCCATGAAAAACGGCGGGAGTTTTGCGGACGGTTCGTTTTCGGACGTTCGTTATAAAACTTAATCGGCAAGCGAATGAGCGCATATTTCATATCTGCAAAACGAAACGGATATATTGGCGATAAATATGGGCGTCCAAGTGATGTAAGCTTTAATAAATGAATAAGCAACAGGCTGACGCCAATAAATATGCCAACGAGCCCCCAAAGCGCCGCAAGTAAAATGATGGGGAAGCGTAAAATACGAATCGTTGCTCCCATTTCATAACTTGGTGCCGTAAACGAACCGAGCGCGCTTAATGCAACAATAATGATGAGCACGTTGCTCGTAAATCCGGCATCCACTGCAGCCTGTCCGAGAACGATACCGCCAACGATACCCATCGTTTGACCGACTTTTGTCGGCAAGCGCGCCCCTGCTTCACGCAATAGTTCAATCATAAATTCTAAAAATAACGCTTCAATGACAGGAGGAAAGGGCACGCGCGAACGGGATTCGCCAATCGTTAACAATAAAGCGGACGGAATGACTTCGTAATGATATGTAATGACGGCGACATATAACGGTGATAAAAAAATGGAAGCGAAAATGCCAAGCATGCGTACCGCGCGCAAGACGGTGCTCATCGTCCAGCGTAAATAAATGTCTTCCGTCGTCTCAAAAAAGCTAAAAAACGTTGTCGGACAAATGATGACCGTCGGGCTACGATCAACAAAAATGCCGATGCGCCCTTTTAATAAACTATACGCTAATCGGTCAGGAAGTTCCGTTAATAAATATTGCGGAAAAATCGTATATGCATGATCGTCTAATAGTTGCGCTAAAATGGAGCTGTCGATCACTTCGTCAATTTGCAATTCCGTTAACCGTTGCTTCACCGTTTGAACGTTTGTTTGATCGGCGATGTCCTCAATGTATACGACGCGCACATCGAGCGGGTTGCGCACCCCGATCGTCATTTTTTCAGTCACTAATTTTTGATCGGTAATATTTTGGCGCAAAATACGAATGTTCGTATCAATGGACTCGGTAAACGACATTTTCGGACCGAGGACAAGCGATTCCGTTTCCGCTTTTTCAAGCGAACGTTCGACTTTTTCTGCGATGTTGACGACAAGACCACGCTTTTCTTTTTCGATGTAAATGCCCGCCCAACCGTCGCGTATATATGACGCCATTTCTTTTTCCGTTTCACATATGCTCACTGCGCCAATCGGCAAACAGCGCGCCAGCTGCTCAATCGATACGTGTTGTTGTTCATGAATAAAGGCTAGGACGTTTTGTTGAAGATGAGCGTGATTAATTAAATTGCTTAAAAAAAGAACGTACACGTTTTTTCCTTTACATGCAATGCGGCGGCACATGAAATCTGGCGAATGGGCAAGCTGTTTCGCTACATCATCTATTCGATTTTTTTTCGTAAACCACATCATCTTGTCCCCTTTTTCTTCCGCTTCGTTTTTTACTAGTTTGCAATGACAAACGTTTTTTATGCAAAAAAAGAGGAAACCTTAATTGGCTTCCTCGTTCAGTGGGACAAAAATCTCTCCTTGTCGCTCTTTATTCCACAACATTTGCAAAATCGTTTTCGATAGTTGGCTCGGTTGATACGGTTTTACTAAATAACTATTTGCGCCGAGCGCCATTCCTTTTTCTCGTTCTTCTAACGCCGAAGAAATAATAATTGGAATATGGGCGAGCTCTTCATTTTGCTTTAACGCTTTTAACACATCCCAACCTGATGCGTCATGTTCTTCTAACATAATGTCTAACACGACCGCATCCGGTTTTTCTTTTTGAATAAGCTCAATCGCCTTTTTTCCTTCTTTGACGAGTTTGACGCGAAATCCGCTATCTTTTAATTCCGCTTCTAATAGCGCAGCTAAATTTTCATCATCTTCAACAATAATGACGTGCGCATGCGCTTGTTTTTCATCCGTTTCGCGTTCATCATCTCCACCGCGCGCCAACGTGACAAGCGGCAAGGAAACAGTAAACGTGCTTCCTTTTTTCAATTCGGATGTAACAGTGACTTCTCCTTCATGCGCTTTGACAATTTCTTTGACAATCGCTAGTCCAAGCCCTGTTCCACCGATGCGGCGACGGTCGGAATTGTCGACGCGATAAAATTTCGTAAATAAGTTCGGGATCGCTTCTTCTGGAATACCTAGCCCTTCGTCTTGCACATCGACACATAGTCGATTGCCTCGTTCGTATATGCGTACTGTAATATTGCCGCCTTCTGGCGAATATTTGATCGCATTGCTAATTAAGTTTGTAAACACTTGGGCGAGCTTGTCGCGGTCGCCGAGCACCGTCGTTTTGTCTGTTTCTTTTCGGACATGAAACTGATGAATCGTCGTATTTACTTTTTGCGTTTCAATGACGTTTTCAATAATCGAAGCGAGATCTTCGTATTTTTTGTCGTACGTTTGTTTTCCAGACTCCATTCGCTGTACATCTAAAAAGTCGTTAATCAGCGCCGTTAACCGTTTCGCTTCTTGGTAAATCGTCGTTAAATATTTTTTTTGCCGTTCTGGCTTTAACTCTTTCGTTAACATCAGTTCCGTAAAGCCGAGTACGCTCGATAACGGCGTGCGCAATTCGTGGCTGACGGTGCTCACAAACTCCGATTTCATTTGGTCGACTTCAAATTCTTTCGTAATGTCGCGATGAACAAATACTGTTCCTTGTCGCTCCCCATTGCGATATAACGGCTTGGCGTACACTTGAATGACTTTTCGTTTTTGCGATAAATGGTATATAAACGGTTCACGTTCTTCATCGCCGTTAAAAATAATCGACTGTAAATAGTCGCACAATGTTTTCCCTGCATCAGATTGCTCAACTAAGCCGCGCGCCCATTGTTCGTAACTTGCCCCTTCGAGTTCAGCAATCGATTCTTTTTGGAGAAGCGTAGCCATTTGTTTATTGACGATCTTGCTGTTGCCGTTCTTGTCGACAAAATGAATGCCTTCTTGCACCGTATTTAAAATATGTTGTACCGTTTCGCGCGCTTGTTCTGACTGTTCGTATAGCGCAATTTTTTGCAGTGAAATCGATATTTGTTTCGTTAAACCGACATATTCTTGCATCTCTTCATCAGAAAACGGTCCGCCGAAGCGACTAAATACTAAAATCGCTTCCACTTCATTTTCATTCGAAAGAACAGGCAAAAAGATGTCATGTACAAACATCGTTTCTTCATGATACCCTTTTTCAGAAGCTGAAACTTCCCGTTTTAACATAAACGGCTTTTTTTGCTCAAACAATCGTTGATGTAGACCGTTATAAATATATGTTAAAAACTGTTCCACCCCATGCGCCGACAATCCGAATGCCGCATGCGTTTTTTCGTCGTTCATTAAAACGATCATGCCGCGATCCGCTTCCATAATGCGCGCCATATGAAACACGATGCTTTGCAACACGTCTTGCTTATCTAGTGAGTTCGATAGTCCGTGAACAAATTCGTTATGACGCTTTAGCTCTTTTTCCCGCGCCTGCATCGCCTCTAGTGCTTGTTCCAGCTCAGCTTGTTGCACCTCTAATTCATCTTGCTGCGCAAGCAGTTCTTCGTTGTGCGCCATTAAGCTTTCTTCTTTTTCTTGAATGCTCGTTAACATTTTTTTAAAGGCGTTTGCCAATTTCCCAATTTCATCTTCGCGATTTGTCGCTTCACGGACGTCATAGACGACTTGCTCATCATTCGCAATTTTTTCAGCCACTTTCGCAAGCTCATTGAGCGGTTTGCCGATTTTTCTCATCATGATGCGCGCGATTGTAATTAAAGCCGTCAAAATCGTAAAAATGAATAAAATAAACGCCGTTTGTGCGGTCGTTTGATCATTGCGCAATTGTTGAAATTCACCATCAAGCTGTTCCGTTAACTTATTTTTGTACGTTTTCATTTGAAATTGAAATTGTTCAATTGATGCGGTTCCGCCGTTTTCTGATAAACTTAACACTTTTTGGATATTGCCGTTTTCAAACGCTTCAATCGCTTGCGGAACGAGCGTGCCGAAATAATAGCTAGCAAACTGGCGCGCTTTTAAAAGAAATTGCGTATCGTCTTTTGTCGTCGCTGCCAACTCTAATGCATCAAGCGCGGTTTGCGCATTTTCTTGTTCGCGAAAAATGCTTAATTTAAATTCTTTTCGGTTGAACGCTAAATAGCCGCGCGCATCAGAAAACGCTTGGTTAAACGCCCGTTCAATTTCTTGGGCATATTTCATCTTCGTTTCGATTTGTTCTTTTTTCTGTTCAAACGTCGACGTTAACGACGTTTGATATAGAAACAAAGAGACCGCGCCGATGACAAAGACGACTAAAAAACTAGTGACGAGTACGACAAATTGTCTTGCTAAGCTTTGCCGAAAATAGTTACGCATCTTCTCCATGTAAAATCGCCTCGATTCGTTGCACTAATTCAAGAGGGCTATACGGCTTTGCCATAAAATAGTCGGCGCCAGCGCCTATTACACGTTGTTGATCCGCCTGTTGACTTTTTGCCGATAGCATCATAATCTTTACATGTTTTTTATCGGGCATTTGACGCACTTGTTGAATGACTTCTAAACCGGTATATATTGGCATCATATAATCAAGTAAAATTAAATCGTAATCGTTTTGTTTAATCATCTCCAACGCTTCTTCCCCATCGCACGCTTCATCAATTTCGTGTCCTTCATCTTCTAGCGTATCGACAACGAGCATGCGCAACACTTCTTCATCTTCCGCTAATAAAATTTTCGCCATTATTTCCCCTCACCTTCTACTTTCTCATATATTTGTTTCACAATCGTGTACGAACGTTTTAACCGTTCGTGATATGTCGGTTGTTCCCAACCGTTCCATGTGTACGTATAAAAATGTTTTGCATCTAAATGTTCAGGATACGAAAACCCTTTTTCATACACGCCAACGCGAATGCCGTCAATCGTTCGGCTGCTTGCGAGCCCGCCTTGCCACATATCTCCCATCGCTTCGTGCATGCTCGGGTCTTTCATATTTAAAAGCGCCCACGGGATGCGAATTTCATACCCGTCTTTTTGTTTGCTGACACTTACATCTGTTAAAGAATTGTACGCTTCATCGTTCGGATTTGCCGTACCAAACGTCATGACGCCCGTTTCGTAAAAATCGAACGGATACGTTTTTCCTTTAATTTGTAATTTTTTATTGAGCGTCAAACGAATCGGATGATATATACCGTTATTTTTTTTGTTCGCATACGGCAAACGGTCAATCATATTTAATATGTGTCCGTAATGATAATAAAACGAATCGTAATAACTATCAATCCATAATCGTCCTTCTTTTTCACCGCGCAAATGGAGAACGAAATCGATGCCTTCTGTTCGTACGTTCGGCACATCAAGAATAGTCGCTTGCCCTTGATTCGGTACGGTATTAAACAATATATAGACGTCTTTGTCTTGTTTCACCGTTGTGTCGTAACGAATGTAAACGTACCGTTCATCGCTCGTCATATAGAGCGCGCGCCCGTCTTGTCGAAAGGCAGGAGCAATTTGTCGAAATGCCCAATCTTCTTTTCGTCCGTCGACTTTGATCATCATTGTTTCATTTTCCGCTGGATCAAAGCTAAGTAAGCCGAATTGTTGTTCGTTCGTTTGCGCGTTAGACCAAAACGGACGACGGTCAGGATTATCGTAATCCATCGTGTTCCACGTTCGTTTAAACCATTCATCTTGCCATGTGAAAATAAAACCGCCTGCCATGTTTTCATGAACGATGTCTTCAAACAATTGTTTGTTAATCATTCCTTGCTCTTGTTCGGAATGAAATCCTTGGTTCATCCCGTATACGTTGCGATGCGTCATGCCGCGCGATGACGGCACACCAAATTCGGCGACGACAATCGGCATGCGATGCGCTCGTTTCATATCGTTTAAGTAGCCAGCATAGTTGTTTTTCTCGCCGCGATGGTCGATGTAATTCACATATTTTGGCTCATAGTTTAAAAAGTCTGGGTAGTACGGATAAATATGATACGACGCAAACAAGCCGCTATGCATTTTATTTGTCGGATATATGACGTTCGGGTTTACCGATACGAAATCTTCTTTTTCTAATGGCTCGCTCGGATGTGTTAACAAATCCGTCGTCACCCAGTTTGTGAAACTGACCGGACGTTGCCAGCCGTACGTTTTCGTTTCGTATGCGATCGCTTCATCCATCATGCGCGCAAGCCAAATTTCAAACGGTGACGCATCTTTTGTGTACACATACGTCCCTTTATAATCTAGTAACCCCGCATGTTTCGTATTTGTCGCATGAACGACCGTCGGTTCCCATTCGACCCCAAAAATCCACCCGAGCACATACGGCGAAATATCGTATCGATATATGCCGCTCGCATGCCCTGGACGAGCTGGGATGTTTGCGCGCCCGTGAACGATATCGATCGTTCGTTTCATTTCCGCAACAAATTCATCCGTATTTTCTTTTGCAAACGCGTCGTTTGTGCGCAAAAACGTTTCTTCATTCACCCATACCCCGTGAAATAAATATAAAGGCTGCTCGGCGATTTCGTTATATTCGTAAAACGCCTCATAAAACGCAGGCGGGTGAATCGTGTACACACGAATCGCATTGGCATGCATCGCCCCAATTTGTTTAAACCAACGGAAATATTCTTCTTTCGTAATCGCCGTTTCACCCGGGAAATGACCCGGTTTGGCGATTCCCATATTGACTCCTTTTAACAACATGTTTTTCCATTTGCCGTTTTGATAAACTTGTATATATTGCTCTCCGACGCGTCCCGCGAGTTGAATCCCGTCGTCTGTTTTCGCAATCGTTCGTTCGACCGTACGCTTTTCATCATGATGCATCGATTGAAAAATCGTTTTCATCATTGGAACATACGCTTTCCAATAAAACGATGCGGTGCTATTCGGATCGTGGCGCGTCGTCCATTTACGCCATACGTCGATGCCGACCGTTTGATATATGCTCGGTACATCTCCTTCATCTGCATAATCACCACAAAAGTAATACGCCTCATAGCGCGCATTGCGATGATGAACGATGGCTGGAAACGTCGTCGGCAGGCCGAGCGCTTGTAATTTTTCTTTCCCACTTTCCGATAACGACAGCGTATATGTTGCCAACACTTCCTCGTCATATATAGGCTTTACGATATCAAACCAATACGAATACGGAATGGAACCTTCTATCGCAAGTTTTTTTTCTCCTTTTTTCGTCGGAGTAAAAAGCACCCCTTGTTTTCCTATTTCTTTTTTATCTAAAATGACGAGTCGATCGTGTTCATCAACAAGCACATAACCTGGACCAGTAAATGCATATCGTTTCTCATATTGTTTTTCGTAATTTTCTCTTACCCAAACAGGCACTTCGTCATCTTCAAGTTTCGGAAAATAGCGACCAATCCAGCCCGTCCATTCGACGTTTAATAAAGCATAAAATTTGTTGCGAACAGACGGATCCGTCGGGCTTGCAAATGAATTAAACTCGGCGATGAGCGTTTTGTTTCCGGCAAACATCGCCTCGTGCAATCGATTGACTTCTTGTTCCGTCAAGCCACCGTACACTTTTTTTGAGCGCTTCCCTTTCTTTTTTTCTATCGTCAAATCGTTTTCATATACACCGTACGTATCGGCGACATAAATGACATCATACGATTGTAATGATGTCGGCCATGGCCGCTCTTTTTTTGTCGTCGGCATAAACCCGACATAATCTTTTTTCACATCGTAGCGCGCTCCGTTTGGCTTCACGTACTTTTGTTGGTTTAATAGCCAAACGAGCCCTTTATGTTCACGATACGTATCATCTGGAACCGTTTTATTGACAATCAACACGTGTAACGTAGTGGCAGGCTTTATTTTCCATAACCAATACGGTGAAGAAATGATCAGAAAAATAAAGACGACATAAAAAACGAGCCAACGTTGTTTGTTCATCATTTCGACACACCTTTTCTTTTCATTTCTCCCCATCCTTTTCTTTTTAACAGCGCATCAACGATTCCTTCACAGCGCCATAACACCGTCAACGGACGATACCATAACGTTTCGGTCAATGAATAAAAAAAGAGGCGTACAACATCTGAGACGCTCGAAAATTTCCGCACCGTCCATTCCTCTAATAACACGGCAGCCATGGAAAAAATCGAACCGTACAAAACGGAAACGAGGAATAGTAAAATAGCAAATTCAATATACACATCTCCTAAGATGAGCGAAACGATCATGAGGATGTAGCCAAGCAACTCAACGACAGGACCTAAAAATTCAATGATTAAAAAATATGGCATCGACACGAGCCCGATGGAGCCGTAACGTGGGTTAAACCACATGTGTCGATGAAGCCAAAGGCTTTCAAACAATCCGCGATGCCAACGCCGTCGCTGCTTGCGCAAATCAGTCATCGATTCTGGCGCTTCCGTCCAACAAACCGGATCAGGCACGTACACAATTTTTTTATTTGTGTTCGTTTCTTTCACGAGCCGATGAAGTCGGACGACAAGCTCCATATCTTCACCGACTGTATGCGCATATCCACCGGCACGAATGACCCATTGTTTTGAAAAAACACCGAAAGCTCCTGAAACAATTAATAATAAATTATGACGGCTTAATCCGATACGCCCCATTAAAAAGGCGCGCAAATATTCAATGACTTGCATAATGACGAGCGGTTGACGGGAAAGTCCAATGCGCACCACTTCCCCTTTTTCAATGTCGCAACCGTTAGCGATGCGCACGCTTCCACCAGAAGCGATCACGTCTTCGTCTGAGTCCACAATCGGCTTCATCACTTTTAAAAAGGCGCGCCGTTCAATGACCGAGTCGCCATCAATAGAACAAACGTATGGATACGTTGAAAAATTAATGCCCGCGTTTAATGCATCTGCTTTTCCGCCGTTTTCTTTATCGATGACAAATAAATGAGAAAACTTGCGTGAGCGATACACTGCGCGCACACGTTTCGTTTTGAGTTGTTCACGAATGACGCGCTTGATCGGAATAAGATCGAAATCGTTTTTTAGCCGCTCAAGCGTATCGTCGGTTGAGCCGTCGTTAATGACGACAATTTCATACTCTGGGTATTCGATGCTAAGTAGTGAGCGAACAGTCGCGAAAATGCCGGCTTCTTCATTGTAGGCAGGCACTAAAATCGAAACAGGTTTCGTATAACTCACATCGAGCATTTCTTCATACGGCTCCCATTCGTCTAATTCGTACATACGGCGCAATTGAATAAGCGAAACGACGAGTAAAAACGTATAAAATAAAATGACCGCAATCATAAAGAAAAAGACGAACATCGCTATAAGTTTAATCATTTTCTCGCCCTCTTTCTAACCATTCAAGCGCCATATCGCGCGCATAACGGTCATCTGATGTTTGGGCGATTTGTTCAAGAATCGCCAAGCCGTTTGGCATGCGCAACAACGCTTCGGCCGCTTGCGAGCGTACGGAGAAAACCCGATCTTTGACGAGCTCTTTAATCGTCTCAACGAGCTCATATTGACGAATGCGCGCACATAGCCGAAGCCCCATGAGCCGCTCTTGCCAAACGGGTGAATGTAAATGAATGCGAAGTTGCGCGGAATCAAGCGGAAAAGCGATTTCCGCTAACGCTTTTAATGCGCGAATGCGATATTCGCTTTGCTCATGCCGAAGCAATGTACGCAAAAAGGAAACGTGCGCAAGTTTTTGCATAACCCCAATCATATCAATTAACGCATATTGTATTTTTTCATTCCAATCAAAAAAATGGTCAACCATTTTCGTAAACATATGATCGTCCATGCGTGATAAAATGAGGCGATAGTCAAATTGCGTAAACGATTCATCCGTTTGTTTCATATATTCATATACGTGTGGATGTTGAAAAAGCGCAAACATTTTTAATAGTTGGCGCTTTTCCATCGTCGTTAACTGTTTTTGTTCATACATCGCTTCTAACTCATGGATGAGCGAGCAAAGGTAAAAATCTTCAATAAAAAAGAGGGCGTTCATTCTTCTTCCGAGCCGACGATGAGCAAGTTGTGCTCGTAAATAATCGACAAAATACATCTCGGCTAACGTTGTCGCTCTCTCCTTTATCTCCCCATTGGCAAGTACGCGCATAAAATGATCGAGTAGCTCCATCATTGCGACATGTTGTGCAGACGATGACGGAGCAGGGACTTGTTCGTCACCGTAAGCTAAATAGCGAAATAACACCGGTTCATATAACTGTTTATACGTTTCCACTTCTCGTTTCCATTTGCCATCTTTTCTTTTTCGAACAACTAAATAAAGAAAAATCGCAAATAAAACGGTGAATAAAGCGACGACGATGATAGCAAATAAAACAAGTTCATTGAACACGACTAATTCATCCTTTTTAACATATGGCGTATTCTTGCTTCAAGCTCAAGCAACTTGAACGGCTTTGTCATATAATCATCTGCACCGAGTTCAAGCGCGCGGGCAATATCGTTCTCACTTTTTCTTGCCGTTAACATAATGATTTTATATCGCGAGGAATCTTTTCGATTTCGCAGTTGTTGTAACACTTCAAGTCCATCCATTTTCGGCATGACCCCATCTAAAATAACGAGGCACGGTTCTTTTCCATCATGCCAATCGGACGCCATAAACTGTTCACCATCTTTAAACGCACGCAAATCAAGCGTCACTTTTTCTTTCGTAAACATTTTTTGGACGACGTCTGTCACAATCGCACGCACAATGGCATCATCATCAACAATCGCGACTTTCACCGTGCGGCGATATGATGCTTTTTGTTGTTTCGCAAGCACGACGCAGTTTCTTCCTGTATTTTTCGCTTCATATAGCGCAGAGTCGGCCAATTCAATCCAATGTCCGATCGGCTTTGTTGGATCGTTCACTTCAACAATGCCCGTTGAAAATGTACACGAAAACGTCACATCGCCACTTTGAAACGTCATCCGTTCAAACTGTTCACGCAGGCGATCAAATACAAGAAACGCCTCTGCCGCTTCTGTCGTCGGCAATAATACAACAAATTCTTCCCCGCCAAAACGAATGACGATATCGCGTGCGCGGACGTTCGCTTTTAAAAATTGCGCAAATTGTTTTAAAACGACGTCGCCAATTAAATGCCCATATTGGTCGTTGACTTGTTTAAAATGGTCAATATCGAGCACCGCTAAACAAAACGGTTCGTGCGTGCGATGCCAATCGCTTTTTAACTGTTCATATGCTTGTTTTATATATTTTCGATTGTAGACGTGCGTCAGTTCATCTAAAAGAAGCAGTTCATCAATTAATTGCTTTCTTTGAAGTTGACGGCGAATGCGCACGATAAATTCATCGATCGCAAAAGGTTTTGGAATAAAATCGTCAGCGCCCATTTCATAGCTTTTTATGCGCGTTTCTTTTCGATCATCAATGCTCACCATAATCATCGGGATAAATTGTTGCTTTAATTTTTCTTTTAAAAACGTTAATACTTCAAACCCTGTTTTTTTCCCCATATGAATATCGATGACGACACAATCCGGACGAACGTCGTAAAACGAAGCGACTGCTTTGACTGGATCGGCAATGGCAACAACGTACCATCCGCTTTGTTCGAGCTGTTCTTTCACATACATTAAAAACGACGGGTCGTCATCAATGATTAAAACGGTCGGTTCGTCTCCTTTTTTCGTTCCTTTTTCCCCTTGTGTGACGTCTCCAATTTGTTGTTCATAACAAAGTTGAAAAAGCGGGGTTAGCCGCTCTTTCACATCTGTCGCTTTCCATTTTTTATGTTCATCTTCCCGCCATTGTTCCATTAACTGACGCGCATAATTTCCGATATCCGTCATTCCGATCATCGCGGCCGTGCCAGCGATGGAATGAAGCAGGCCGTATACATCTTGATGGGAAATTTCATCTACCGTTTCCCATTCTTCTAGCCGTTTGCGAATGTTTTTTAAAAAATGTTGGCGATATTTTTCATAGCGGTCCATAGTCATCCCCTACTACAAAATGTGTTGATCGATCATTTGCACAAGCTCCGCAATTTCCGGTTTGCTTACTTGTGCTGTTGCTCCAACGCGCTCCCCTTTATGACGAAGATCATCGGTAATGAGCGAGGAGAAAATGATGACTGGTAAATGCTTCAATTTCCCATCTTCACGAATACGTTTCGTTAAATGATGGCCGTCCATTTGTGGCATTTCAATGTCGGTAATGACTAATTGCACTTCGCTTTCCACCGGCTTTCCTTTTTGAACGATCGATTGTAAATAGTTTAAAGCATCTTCGCCGTTTTCAAAAAACTCGACATATACATACCCTGCTTCCGCGAGCGTGTCGTGAAGAAGCTTACGTAACAACGGTGAATCTTCTGCAACGATTAGCTTTTTATTCGACCGCTCACGTTTGCCAAGCTTTTGTACACGTTCAACATGAATGCCCGATTGTGGGTTAATATCGACGACAATTTTTTCAAAGTCAAGCAACAAAATCATATGTCCGTTTAATTTCACAACGCCGATAATTTGACTTTCCAATCCTTGATACATTTGCGACGGTTTTTCGATTTGTTTCCACGATATGCGATGAATTTGTGTGACGTTATGGACGTGAAACACGACTTTTTGTTGATTAAACTCCGCGACAATATATTTATCTTGCGCTGGATTGTTTGACGTTCCGAAGCCGAGCGCTTTCGCTAAATCAATAAGCGGAAGCACTTCACCGCGCAATTCAATAATGCCCTCAATGTATGGATGGGCATGCGGCACTTTTGTCGGTGCGATCGGATGAATAATTTCTTTTACTTTAATGACGTTAATCGCAAATCGGTTCTCACCAATTAAAAATTCCACAATTTCCAGTTCATTTGTTCCACTTTCTAATAAAATTCCATTTTTATTTTCCATATAAACAGCCCCCATTACGACATCATTTACCGTTATTTTATCATACTTCTTATCGCGGACGAAAAATATTTTTAATATAAATAGTCGCTTATTTTTCGGTTTGCCACGTTCGTATCAATCGCGCAACGGTCGGCATCGCGTCCATATTGCCACATCCAAACGCTCGCGCGGCAATTCGGCACGTTCGGGCGGTACGTCGGTGCTTTGGCCGCTGGCGTCGCCCCCGGACGCGGGTATGAGCTCCATATGATCGTTTGTTGAGCGATGCGTTCATCGTTTTTTACCGCTTCACAATAAGCTGCACCAAACGCTCCTTTCGTCGGATTGGCGTATATGCCCGGACGATATCCGCTCGGATAAAACGTATCGACCCATGCTTGAATCCATGCGGCATCTACTTGAAATTCATCTTCAATATTGGCAAAAATGACTTTATTTTTCGGAATGCCTAATCTGCGCGCATGAAAAATCGCATTTCGCGCTGCCGTTCTTCCTTTTTCGTATTGTGTCGCCTCACGAAACGCATTGTAAATCGGTGCAATTTTTATGCCGCGCCCTCGAATAAATGCAATTTCTTCTTTCGTCAAACCGTCCGATACATTCGGCACCGTCGTCACATATCTTCCCCAAAATTGCGGAAAACCGTATTGTGTTCTGACACACGTAAGCAACGTTTCCGTCACTTTTGCAGCTGAATCGACGCCCCACATGTCTATTCCCTCCTTTTCACGTTTCTTTCCATATATATGCGAATCATACATGTCTAAACAAAATTTTCATCTTGTAAAATATTACTCTATCCCTAGGTAAAAATCACTATAATAAAAGTAGAAGATGCTGACGGGGGATTCATAATGAAAAAAGAGCGACAAAAAAAGCAAACGAGAATATTACTCCAACAAACCGCCCTTCAATTATTTCAAAAACAAGGGTATGAGCAAACGACCGTTTTGCAAATTACGAATGAAGCTGGCGTGGCGAAAAGGACATTTTTTAATTATTTTCGCACGAAAGAAGAAGTGTTACAAAGCGTATTCTCCCCCCATGTAGAACGCCTATGCAAAAGATTGCAAGAAAGCGAGGAACGAACGTGGCATAAGGAAATCGAGCAGTTGTTTTATGAATTAACAACGATGCACGAAAAGCTCGGGAAAGAAGTGACGAAATCCATAGTACATATTTATACCACAAAACAATATGGCACGCTGCCGTTCACTCCTTTTATTCATATGTTGACGAATATATTTGAGGAAGGGAAGCGATGCGGGAACATTCGAACGAAACGATCTTCCGAAACGATTTCGTTAATCGCTCTTCAACTATATTTCGAGGAATGAAAACTATGGATGTTTCCCCACTTATCTGAACCGTTGTCGAATTTTATGATCGATACGATCACGATGTTTATCGACTATATGAAAAAAGAAGGGGACTAATCCCCTTCATATAGCGGTAATGTAATCGTGACCGTCGTTCCTTCATTCAGTCGGCTTTCGTACGCAATCGTTCCTCCCATTTGGCGAATCAGTCGAGACGTAATCATGCTGCCAAGCCCTGTTCCTTTCGATTTTGTCGTATAGTACGGCAAGCCGATTTTTTTCAACTGCTCCTTCGTCATTCCTTTTCCTGTATCGCGAATCGTAATGATGACTACCTTTTCTTTTTCATCAACCGTTTTATGAATCGTCACAATCCCGCCATATTCAATTGCTTCAATTCCGTTTTTCATCACGTTTAATAGCGCTTGTTTTAAATAATGAGCGTCGCCATATACATCGCTTTTTCCTTCTGTATAAAGATGGAGCGATACGTTTGTCATCGTACCGAGCGGACTTAATAAATGGACAGATGTATGTAAAATGTCATCGATGTTCACTTTTTGCAGTTGGAACGGCGCTGGTTTGGCGAGAGCTAAATATTCTGTAATAATTTCATTCGTTCGGTCTAATTCTTCTAAAATGATTGGAGCGAACTTTTTTACGTTTTCATCGATCGTATCTTTGCTTAAAAATTGGACGAATCCACGCACCGTCGTGAGCGGATTGCGAACTTCATGAGCGAATGAAGCGGCCATTTCGCTTACTGTCGCTAATTTATCGACGTAAATCATATCGTCAAACTGTTCGTTAAATTGAATGAGACGTTCGATGACGGAAACGAGCGCGACAAACATCGCGATAAAAAAAGCGAAGTAAACGACATAAAATCGCCAAGAAAGCGGCGGAACGGCATACATAATCGTTGCGATATATAAAATGAGATAAATAAAAACGATCATAAGCCCATATAATATTTTTCTTTTGACGTTAAAAAAAGACGAGCGAAACAACATGCCGACAACGTATGCGAATACGGAAACGGTCACTCCCGCATAAGCAAACGGGCCGCCGATCATAAACCGTCCGATCACAACGGTGAGCGTACATAACAGCCCAGCCGTTTTTCCGATATACAATGTCGTCACTAAAATGACGATCATGCGAAAGTCGAAGTTCGTTTTCGCTAACGGTTGGATCGGATACATCATACATAAAACGGCGGTAAACGACGCCACAATGCCGTACATCATTTTTTGTTTCCAAGTGAGCATCATTTTTCGGCGAAATGGAAAAAATAAGTTTGCATTAAAAACGAGTGAAAATAAAATGGTAATATTAACAACGAGCGGTTTAATAACGTCGCTAAACATGTAATGCCTCCTGATCATTGTTCCTTTTGTATTGTAGCACACTCGCTAACGGACATAAATGCGTTCGTATTTTCAGAAAAAACAAAAACATTGACATCTTTATGAACATCATAGACGTGGACAAACGAAGCGCGTTACAATGTTTGTGAAGAAAAACACGAAAAGAGAAGGTGTCAAAATGAAAGGGTTAGCCATTCTTTTTGAAGAAAATCATACGGTTACGATTTTAGAAGATGTAGAAAAAGAACAACTGGAAGAAGTCGTGGACGAAGAAACAGAAGCGGTTCTTTGGCATGATGAAGAAATCGACTGGGATTACGGTTATTAATATATAAAGCTGGCATTCGTCAGCTTTTATTTTTTTATTTTCATTTTTCAAAATTTTATTTACAATTTACAAAAAACTCTTTATAATGTAGAAAAGGAGAAGAATATTCTTCTCTCTAAGGGGGAATGAAACATGTTTGAAAAATACAATGATATGGCACTCGTATCTCAACCGTATGATCTCACAGATTACAAACAAGCAGCACAATTTGTGATCGAACAGGCGTTGTTTCGCTACGAAAGAGATCGGCTCATGCGCGATATTGACAAGGCGCTTGAGCAACGGGATGAAGCGTTGTTTCTAACCCTCGCACAACAATACAACGAGCTTCTAGAACGCTATCGTCATTTGGAGGATGTGCGCGCATGATCGACTGTGAAACGACAGAACAGCACATAAGGTGAACGTTTGACGCAAAAACACATTGCGAAACGTTCACCTTTTATTGTTTAATAAAAAGAAAATGAAGAAAGGTGAAAAACGATGATGCTTCCGATCAATGAACGTGTGCAGCATATTCAGTTATCTGGCATTCGTCAATTTTTTAATCTCGTCGCACAAGAAAAAGATATCATTTCGTTAACGATTGGGCAGCCTGATTTTCCGACGCCGGAACATATTAAAGAAGCAACAAAGCGAGCGCTTGATGAGCAATTTACTTCTTATACGCATAATGCTGGATACTTGCCTTTACGTGAAGCGGCTTGCCGTTTTGTTGAAACAAAATATGGGCTGCGCTATACAACCGATGAAGTGATCGTCACCGTCGGAGCAAGCCAAGCGCTTGATATTGCGTTTCGCACGATTTTAACAGAAGGCTCAGAAGTCATTCTCCCTGCCCCCATTTATCCAGGGTATGAGCCAATTATTCGTTTATGTGGAGCCACACCTGTATATGTCGATACGCGCCAGACAAATTTTAAGCTGTTAGCTGAACAAATCGAGCCGTTTATGACTGAGCGAACGCGCTGTATCGTGCTTCCGTATCCGTCCAATCCAACAGGAATGACGTTAACGAGCGACGAATTGCAACAAATCGCTCAACTTGTGAAAGACAAACCGATTTGGGTCATTTCAGATGAAATTTATAGTGAACTTGTGTTTACAGGGACGCATGAATCGATTGCGAAATGGCTTCCTGACCAAACGATCGTCATTAACGGCGTCAGCAAATCGCATGCGATGACCGGATTTCGCATCGGTCTTTTATTTGCGCGACAATGGGTCATTGAACATATATTAAAAGTGCATCAATATAACGTTTCATGCGCGACGTCCATTTCGCAAAAAGCAGCGCTTGAAGCGTTAACGGTCGGAATAAACGATGCCGAGGAGATGAAACAACAATACAAAAAACGAATGGTCTATGTGTATGAACGGCTTCAATCGATCGGTTTTGACGTACAAAAGCCGAACGGAGCGTTTTACATTTTTCCATCGATCGCAACGTTTCATCACTCCTCATTTGAGTTCGCCCTCAAGCTTGCGAAAGAAGCGAAAGTAGCGGTCGTGCCGGGAAGTGCGTTTTCTACATACGGCGAAGGATATATTCGCTTGTCATACGCTTGTTCAATGGATGCGTTACAAAAAGGTCTTGATCGCATCGAGTCATATATAAAAAAAGGTGCTCGCTAAAAGCACCTTTTTACCATTCTTTATACCATTTATATAAGGCTTGCGTCCCGCTTTGTTCTTCTCCCCGTTCAGCAAGCGATTCATACAACTGTTTCGCAAGCTTTAGCCCCGGAAGCGACAAGCCGAGCGTTTCCGCTTCTGCAAGCGCAATGCCCATGTCTTTAATAAAATGTTTCACATAAAAACCGGGAGCAAAATCGCCCGCAAGCATTCTTGGCGCCAAGTTGGAAAGCGACCAGCTCGATGCGGCTCCTTGTGAAATGCTTCGCAACACCCGTTCGGGATCTAATCCCGCTTTTTCCGCATAAACGAGCGCTTCGCATACGCCGATCATATTTGTCGCAATCGCAATTTGATTGCACATTTTCGTATGTTGCCCTGCTCCTGCTTCTCCTTGCCAAACGATATTTTTTCCTAAATGAGAAAGAAGCGGCATGCATGCGGAAAACGCTTCTTTATCGCCGCCAACCATAATCGACAACGTGCCATCGCGCGCGCCAATATCGCCTCCTGATACAGGTGCATCAAGAGCAAATATCCCTTTTTCTTTCGCCGCTTCGTGAATGCGTACCGCAAGCGATGGCTTAGACGTCGTAAAGTCAATGACATACGTCCCGCGTTTTGCATGTGCAAGAATGCCGTCATCGCCAAAGTACACGTGCTCGACATCTTGCGGCTCACCGACCATCGTCATGACGACGTCTGCCGCTTTAGCGACATCTTTCACCGTCTCTTTCCATACCGCTCCTTCTGCTAATATGTCTTCTGCTTTTTGTTTTGTCCGCGTATACACGACGAGCGAATAACCTGCCCGAAGCAAATGTCGCGCCATGCTTTTTCCCATGACACCAAGCCCAATAAAACCAATCGTTTGCATATGTTTCACCCCATTTTAAATCGCTTTCACCATGCCGCCATCGACTAAAAGCGACTGTCCTGTCATATACGTATTGTCATCGGACAATAAAAAGGCGACGACGTTCGCAAATTCTTCTGGCGTGCCGTAACGTCCGAGCGGAATCGTTGCTTTCATGCGCGCTTCTAGTTCTTCTTTGCGAATGCCGAGCTTTTTCGCATTTTGTTCGTCTAAATAGGCGACACGCTCTGTCGCAATGCGTCCCGGTGCAACGGTATTAATTAAAATGCCATACGGGGCAAGCTCTTGCGCGAGCGTTTTCGTCAAGCCAACGATGCCGAGGCGAAACGTATTGGAAAGAAGCAGTCCCGGAATCGGCTCTTTAATGGACGATGATGCGATATTTACAATTTTCCCCTTCGTCTTTTTCAAATGCGGTAACGCCGCGCGAATCAGACGCACGTAGCTTAGCACATTTAACTCAAACGCCCGTTGCCAATCATCGTCTGTCAACGTCGCAAACGTCCCTGTCGGCGGCCCTCCAGAATTATTGACTAACAAATGAATGTCGCCGAACGTTTCCACCGTTTTTTCTACTAACTGCTCGATCATCGCACGATTCGTCACGTCTGTCACCGTATATGCCGCCTTCCCTTTTCCGAGCGCATTTAACTGTTCAGCGACTTCGTGCAATTTTCGCTCATCGCGGCTCGCAAGCATAACATGGACGCCTTGCGAAACGAGTTTTGTCGCAATCGCTTTACCGAGCCCTTGGCTCGACGCAGCAACAATCGCTGTTTTCATTTCATCCGCCTCCTCTCCTGCTATACTATTCGCTAACGACGACGCGATTCCTTCCTTCGTGCTTTGTTTCATCCGCTCGCTTCACCATTTGTTCTCTAGTCATCTCTTGTTCATATTCATACATGCCAAAGCTGCATATAAAAAAGGGAGAAATTATTATTAACATGTAAAAAAGCTAGGCATCATACCTAGCTTTATACGCGGAAACGGTGAATGAGTTGTTGCAATGAGCGGCTCATATCGTTTAACCGTTCTGCCGCTTCTGTCACCGTGCTTAACGCTTTTAATTGTTCTTCTGAGGAAGCGGATACTTCTTCAGCCGATGCAGCCGATTGTTCTGAAATGGCCGCTAAGTTTTGAAGCGCAGCGACAATTTGTTCTTTATTTTCGTTGACGTCATGAATTTGCGTAAAAATAT
>OFGS01000021.1_pt1 | contig 53387 bp, 50 predicted proteins | sample 1521851 | NCBI WGS metagenome assembly OFGS01 (sample SAMEA3142070, study PRJEB24117) | hot springs metagenome
GTTCCACCGATGACGCAAGCAGCAATCGCATCTAGTTCGTACATTTGTCCCGCTGAAATGGTAGCTGATGATAAGCGTGCCGTTAAAACGAGGGCAGCAATGGCAGAAAGCAATCCTGTAAAAACAAACAACATCATCGTATGACGTTGAATGTTAATGCCAGATAAACGAGCGGCTTCCACGTTGCCTCCGATTGCATATACATGACGACCAAATGTCGTTTTTGTCGCAATGAATGAAAAGATCAACGCGAGTGCAATAACAAAAATAATAGGAAAAGGAATTCCTTTATAACTGTTCATCGTCAAAACGAATAACAAAATAAGTACGCTAATAACAAGTAGTTTAGCAATCTCAATTGGTAATGGTGAGACAGTAAAGCCGTATTGTTGCCGCGATTTTCGCTTACGGAACGTAGAAACGAATAAAGAAACAATAGCGATCACCGCAAGCACGATACCAAAGGCGTTTGTAAAATATGCGCTTCCTAAAGCGATAAATTGAGCATCAAAAATTGGGATGGTTGTTGATTTTGTAATCCCCATTAACGCCCCACGAAAAATCATCATCCCACCTAACGTAACGATAAACGCTGGGATCGCTCGATAAGCAACTAGCCATCCTTGAACAAAACCGACAAGCGCTCCCGCAAGCAACGTGCATATGATGACAACAGATGTCGGCATTCCCATCCAGTTGCTTAAAATGGCTGCGATGCCACCAGTTAATCCGACGATCGAACCGACGGAAAGGTCAATATGCCCTGCAACGATGACGAGCACCATACCAATTGCCAAAATAGCGGTAACCGACATTTGCGTAAATAAGTTGGATAAATTTCGCGCGCTTAAAAACGTCTCATTTAACATACCAAAGAAAATCCAAATCGCAATCAGTGCACCGATCATCGTATAAGCACGAATATCTACTTTTCCAAATATATTTTTCTTCTTTTGTTGCTGTTCGATGACTGCTTTTACTTCCATGACTTATTCCCCTCCTGTCGCTGCCATCATAATATTTTCTTGTGTTGCTTCATCGTGTGATAACTCTTTCACGATTCTTCCTTCACGCATGACATAAATGCGATCGCTCATTCCTAAAATTTCTGGAAGCTCAGAAGAAATCATCATGATGGCAACGCCTTCTTCAGCTAGTTGATTCATTAAATGATAAATCTCATATTTTGCACCAACATCAATACCGCGTGTTGGCTCGTCTAATATTAAAAGCTTCGGCTTCGCCATTAACCATTTCGCTAATACGACTTTTTGTTGATTTCCTCCAGATAACGTACCAACAGCTGTTTCTAAAGACGCTGTTTTTGTTTTTAGTTCATCGACATACTTTTGACTCCACTTTAATTCTTCATTTTGATTAATGACTTGCAAACGGCTAATGTTTTTTAAACTTGCTAGTGTCGTGTTTGTTTTCACATCCATTCCGAGTACAAGACCTAACCTTTTTCGATCTTCTGTGACAAGTGCAATGCCTGAGCGAATGGCGTCTTGCACAGAGCGAATGTGCACTTGCTTTCCTTCCATCCATACTTCTCCTTCAGCTTTTCCTTCGTATGCCCCGAATAAGCTCATCGCTAGTTCCGTTCGCCCGGCTCCCATCAAGCCAGCAATGCCGACGATTTCCCCAGCACGAACAGTCATATGAATACCGTCGTTGACTTTCATCGGTTTTTCTTTATGCCAAACGGAATAGTTTTTCACTTCTAATACGACATGACGTGGCGTTTTTTTGACGTACGGATAACGCTCTGTCAATTCGCGTCCAACCATGAGCGCAACAACTTCATCTTCATTCGTTTCTGCGCGTGAAAGTGTCGCAATGGATTTTCCGTCGCGCAATACGGTGATCGAATCTGCTAATCGAAATACTTCTGGCATTTTATGAGAAATATAAATACACGCAACTCCTTGTGCTCGTAGCTGTTCTAAAATACCCATTAAAATTTCAACTTCATTTTCGGTTAAAGCTGCCGTAGGTTCATCTAAAATTAAAATGTTTGCTTGTTTTGCGAGCGCCTTTGCGATTTCAACTAATTGCTGTTGACCGATGCCGAGTGAATGGATTTTTGTTCGTGGAGAAATCGTTAATCCGACTTTCTTTAACCATGTTTCTGCTTCATAATACAATTGATCCCATTGAATGACACCGAATTTACGTGGTTCGCGTCCTAAAAAAATGTTTTCTCCAACTGTCATTTCTTTTACGAGTGCGAGCTCCTGGTGGATGATCGCAATGCCCGCCCGTTCAGCATCAACAATATTTCGAAACGAGACCGGTTTGCCATCAATACGAATTTCACCATCATACGTGCCAGCTGGATATAGTCCGCTTAACACTTTCATCAACGTCGATTTTCCAGCACCATTTTCGCCACAAAGCGCATGAATTTCTCCCTTTTTCACTTTGAAACTAACGCGGTCAAGCGCTTTCACACCGGGAAACTCTTTTGTAATATTCATCATTTCTAACGCATACATTCGTTTCACTCCCGTTGTATCATGTTGAAAATAAGGGTCTGGCAAAGCCAGCCCCTTGTTTTCATTGTTTTGGCCATTGATCTTTCGGTACGTTTTTGAATACGTCCTCTAATTTGTGATACCCATCTTTAATGACTGTATCTAATACGTTGTCTTTTGTTACCGCAATCGGATCAAGTAAAACAGATGGAACATCAATTTTGCCGTTTGATACAGTTTGATTCGTTTCAATTTTCTCGCCTTTCGCTAAAGCAACAGCCATCTCCGCTGCTTTTGTTGCAATGGCTTTAATTGGTTTATATACTGTCATCGTTTGAGTACCTTCAACGATACGTTGGAGTGCTGCCAACTCAGCATCTTGTCCAGAAACAGGTACTTTTCCTGCCAATCCTTGTGCCGCTAATGCTTGAATGACGCCACCTGCTGTTCCGTCATTCGCTGCAACAACGGCTTGAATGTTATTATTGTTTGCTGTTAATGCGTTCTCCATATTTTTTAACGCTTCTTCTGGTTTCCAATCTTTTGAGAATTGATCGTAAACAATTTTAATGTCGCCTTTTTCTTCAAGTGGCTTTAATACGTTCATCGCTCCTTGGCGGAATAAATGGGCGTTGTTATCTGTATCTGCTCCACCGATGTAAACATAATTTCCTTTTGGTGCTTTCTCTACAATCGCTTGTGCTTGCATTTCACCGACGCGCACATTGTCAAATGAAACATAATAATCTACTTCAGCATTTTTAATTAAACGGTCATAAGAAATAACCGGAATGCCTTCTTTATGCGCTTTTTCTACGATTGCTGCTGACGCTTCAGCGTTATGAGGCACAACAACGAGAACATCGACTCCTTCGGAAATGAGCTGTTCGGCTTGGCTCAATTGTGCAGCATCATCTCCGTTTGCTGCTAATGTTTTCACTTCTGCTCCAAGCTCTTTCACTTTCGCCTCAAACAATTCTTTATCCCGTTGCCAACGTTCTTCTTTCAACGTGTCCATCGAGAAACCGATCACAATTTTGTCATCGTCTTTTTTCGATGATTCGCTTCCCCCTTCGTTTCCTGAAGATACAACCCCGCACGCTGTTAATGCGGAAGCTAAAACAAATGTTGCCGCCCCTTTCGCGACATGTTTCCACCATTTCACATGTATTCCCCCTTGTTTTTCATATCGTTTACATGTTAAGCGTACCATAAGGAAAAGAAAGCGTTTTCTTTGTTTTCTTCACTTATTTGCGATATATTCGCACAATTTAAACGTTTTCATGAGTGTGAAAAAGAACAAACTAGCATTTTTTTGCGATAAGACAAAAAAGTGCGAGCGCTCTATAGACGCTCGCACACTTCTTGTCGATATTCTGTCGGTGTCATATTTGTCACTTTTTTAAACACACGGCTAAAATAGTTCGGATCTTTATATCCAACGCGATAACATGCTTCTTTCACCGTTAATCCTTCATCACGCATCAACTGTTTCGCTTTTTCAATGCGCAAATGTGTTAAGTAGTCGATGAACGTTTGACCTGTTTCTTTTTTAAATAGTTTGCTGAAATAATACGGTGTTAAATGGACGTATTTTGCTACTTCTTCAAGCGTGACATCATAGCAATAGTTTTCATGCAAAAACATTTCGACTTGCTCAATGACGTTGCCATTTGTCTTTATATGAATTTGTTCCACTTCGTCCGTGATCGGAACATCATCAATATGTATCGCTCGACTAAATGATGATACATAGCGTACCGCGGTCCACGCCTCTTTATATGAACGTTTCAAACCATCTACTCCCGAGCGAATCGCACCAATCCCTATCTTTACACGCTGTTGCAATGCTTTCTCGAGCTGTTTTAACAACGATTGAGCGAAAGAAATGGTCCGTTCATGTTGTTCAGCTTCAATAAAAATAGCCATTTGCCTTTGGCTAAGCGGGCTGCATAAACAATGTCGCTGTTGTTTTATACATTGTTTCACTATTTCTTCCCACTTTTCACGCTCAGACGCATCACTTTTCTCTAATTCAATAACCATTGCATACCCCTTTTCAAATTCTATGCCGGTAAATGTATGGGCAGAACATTCATCCATTTTCCCCATTAACAACCATGTCCAAGCTGTCTCGCTTAGCGCTTGCAGCTGAACGAGTTTTTCACGAGCTGTCAATTGCTGTTCACGCATCGCTTGTTCTTCCGTAATTTGATGTAACAATTTTTGCAACAGCTCGACGATTTGTTGCTTTTTAGCCGGTTTTAACACGTATTCGATAACACCTAAAGAAATCGCTTCTTTCGCATATGTAAAGTAATCGTATGCTGTTAAAATGACAATTTTCGCTTGCGCATCCATTTTGCGTATTTCAGCAATCGCTTCTAGTCCTTGAATGCCCGGCATTTTAATATCCATAAAAATGATATGCGGACGATGTTGTTCCACTTGCTGAATCGCACTTCGACCATGTTCAGCATGAAAAATAGTAAACGTCTGTGGAAATGCGCGTTCAATCATCAATTGCAACCCTTCACGCTCTAGCGGCTCATCATCAGCAATAAGTAGCTTGTACATCGCTCTCCCTCCTCGGCAGTCGTAAAATAATGGCTGTACCTTCGTTTGGTGCGCTTTTTATATCAATTATTTTCTCTACTCCATAAAAAAGCTGCAGACGTCTTAACACGTTTTCTAATCCAAGTCCAGTGGAATGACCTGTTTTTGCGAATGAATATGATGCGTTCATAATCGCTCGTTGTACGTCGTACGGCATCCCTACACCGTTATCGGCGATGGTTACTTGAATGCAATTTCTTTTTTCTTCGATGATTAATCGAATGTTTGCTCCTTCTTCCATTCCTTCAATACCATGAATAAAAGCGTTTTCAATCAGTGGTTGCAACGTTAAACAAGGGATCGGCTGGTCTAAACATGACTCATCTATTTCAAGTTGAAACGTCACACGATCGCGAAAACGGGCTTTTTGAATAGCAAAATACTCCTTCGCATGCTCTACTTCTTCACGTAACGTAACAGGCTGATCGAGCTTTCGTAAGTTGTATCGCAACAAATTCGACGTGGATACAGTGAGTTCGCTTGTCTTTTCTGCCCCTTCGATATAAGCAAGTTTTGAAATGACGTTTAGCGTATTAAATAAAAAGTGAGGATTAATTTGACTTTGGAGCGCTTTTAGCTCTAATTCACGAACAAGTTTTTCTTTTTCTAATATTTCCATATTTTTAGAGATTAATATGCGCAAATTTTCAATCATATGTTGAAATGTTTTACCGAGCAAGCCAATTTCATCATGCCCATCAAAGCGAGGGATTCGCGTGTCCAGTTGACCCGCTGAGATGTTTTTCGCCGCATGAACAAGATGATGAATCGGAATGACGATCGTTCGTGATAACCATATTGCAAATACGATGCTTAAAATCGTTGTTAAAATAAACAGCATCCCGCCTAATTCATTCATTCGTGCTGTATGTTGTAACATCTGCTTATACACCGGTTGATATAAGCTTAGTTCAACATCAACGAGCGCTTGACTATCTTCTCGAATAAATGAAGCAATTTTTTCAATTTCGTTATATTGATCCGCATATCCTGTAAATTGTTGTTTTGTTAATTTATGAATAATTGTTTGTTCTAAATTGAGAAAAACATAAACCATATTTTTATAGTTTTCAAGCGTAAACGCATTGTTTCCTTCTAATTGTCTTACAGTTAATTCACGTTGCAGCTTTTCTAGTTGCCTTTTATGTTCAATAAGCTGTTTATAGTTATATTCATCTTGATGAATTAAATAACTGCTTAAAAAACGCACATTTTCTTGTGTTTCAAGCGAAATTTGTTTATATAAAAAAATGCGCTGCATCATGACATCGTAACTTTCTTGTACCTTTTTTCCACTTTGAAAAATAAAAAACGCGATACAATTCAATAAAAGAACGAGAAGTGGAATAAAAACAAATAATTTCGTCCGGATTTTCATTTGTTTCTCCCCTGCTGAACGTTTTGACGGTCGATGACTTCAATCGCTGTAAAATGTTCTTTATCAATTTGTTTGCCAGAAAGATGGTCAACCATTAATTTGACTGCGGAATATCCCATATCGTAAGGTTTTTGGACGACCGTAGCCACAATGTCCCCTTCTTTAATCGCTTCCATTGTTTCTTCCACATCGTCAAAACCGAAAATTTGAATGTTTTCACGATGTAAGTTTTTTACCGCCATTCGAATTCCAATCGCATCGAGCGCACTCGTGCCGACCATAACAGAAATATTCGGATGTTTTCGCAACATTTGTTCCGCTTGAATCGAGGCTTGAATGCGAGAAATGTTCGATGATGTAACGGAAACAACTTGTAAGCGCGGATGCTCAGCAATAACAGATAAAAACCCTTGCAAACGTAGGCGTTGGTTTTCTGATGTATCGGTTCCAATGATTACTCCAATCGCTCGCTCTCCCTCTACGCGAGAAACCACTGCCTTTCCAAGCAGCTGTCCTGCTTCAAAATTATTTGTTCCAACATAAGCGATACGTCGGCTTTTCGGGGCGTCAGCATCAATTGTAATCACAGGGATATTTCGCGAAATAGCTTTGTCAATCAGCGGTGTAAATGCTTCGTCTTTTAAATTTTGAACAATGATGCCATCTACCCGAGAGGCAATCGCTTTTTCTAGCAATTTCACTTGTTCATCAATGCTTGTTCGGAGAGGGCCAATGTATTCAATATTGACGTTATTCTGCTTTCCTGCTTCCCTTGCCCCTTGTTCAATTTTCCGCCAATACGGATTATCAAACTCTTGAGATATTAAAATAATATGTGGGAGATGCGACGCTGCTTTTTGTTCATGTTGCAACTTGGCTACTGTTTTTTCAAGCTGCTTGGTGACGGTGATAAAGTGAAAAAAAACATATAAAAATAAAACGAGCAGTACAATAAGACTTATTGTCCATTTTTTTTGTGCCATTGTCTTCACCTAATTTTACTATAATTCGTTTTGATAACGTTTACAATGTTTTTTAAAGCGACAGATTTTCTGTCGCTTTACACGGTAAATCGATTGGTCGTTTCTTTCATCTTTTCTGCAATGTCATACAACCGTTGAGCGGTTGCGGCTACTTCTTGAGCTGATGCGGTTAATTCCTCTGATGAAGCAGTTACTTCTTCTGTTGCTGCTGAGTTTTCTTCAGCCACTGCACTAATTTGTTCAATACGAGCAATCACTTTATCTTTTTCTTTCACAATTTCATCCATCGCTTGTTCAGTCGAAACAAGTAAAGGTGCGATATGACTAATGGATGTTAAAATATCGGCAAACGAACGAACCGTTTTTTCGACGGCATTTGCTTGATCTTTAATAAAGTGTTCCACTTCTTCCGATGTATGAATGACATCTTCTGTATTTTTACTAATAGATGAAATGAGATGAACGATGTCCTCTGTAAATGATTTAGACTGTTCAGCTAATTTACGCACCTCATCAGCAACAACAGCAAACCCTTTTCCTGCCTCCCCAGCACGTGCCGCTTCAATGGCAGCGTTTAAGGCTAATAAGTTTGTCTGATCCGAAATCGTTGAAATCATTTCCGTAATTCCACTAATTTTCTGTACAGATGTCGTTAATGTCCGAACATGGTTTGTCACCGTTTCAAACGCTTGTTTAATTTGTTCGATCGAAGCAATTAATACATCCATTTCTTTTTTACCAATATCTGCCCGTTCAGACGTACGAACCGCCTCTTGTTTGACATTTTCAAGTTCTACATATACACGTTCGACTTTCTCTGTTAAATAAGAAAGCGAATGGGTCATATCGGCTAAATCGTTCGCTTGTGCGGCCGCTCCTTGCGATACTTGTTCCATTGTTGCTGCCACTTCTTCAGTAGATGCAGACATTTGTTGTGAAGTAGCTGATAGTGCGCTTGATTGTTGGTCGATGGCATCCGCTTGCGTCTGAATGTGCATAGCTATATGTCGCAGCGCTTTTTTCGTCTCAGCGAGCGCGCGCGCCATTTCGCCAAATTCGTCTTTGGACTCGAGAAGTTTTTCAGGTACCTGTTTACTAAAGTCGCCGCTAGCCATTTGTTCGAGATGTTGTTTGGCGATATGTAACGGTTTCATAATTCGAATAGAAATAAAGAAATGATATGCGATGACTCCAACAATAACAAACAATGCAGAAATCACAATGACTTTTACAATAACATTATTAATCTCTTGATTGACGATTTGTTTTGGCATACCGACAAAAAACATACCGATGACTTCATCTCGGTCGTTTGTAATGGGTAAATAACTCGTTACATACGGTTCCCCAAGTACGTTCGCTTCACCGATGTAACGTTTTCCACCATGAATGACTTCCTGTACAACTTTCGGATCTGCTTTCGTTCCTATTTGTCTCTCGCCATCTTTCATAATTGTGGTGGTAACACGTTCATCGTTAAGAAAAATGGTACTGTCTGCCCCAACAACTTCCTTTACGTAATCAACAACCTTCTCGTTGTTGTTAATTTCTACTTCTCCTTTATACAGTTTGCCGTCTTTCATTTGCCACTCCCCAACAAACTTCGCATCAATCAATTGCAAAGCAAGCTGAGCGTTTGTCGTTATCACTTTATTAGCGATTAATGATTGAAATTGAACATAAATCATACCGTTAATAAGTCCCACTAATATAAAAACGGTCAGAATATATACAGCTACAATTTTTCCACGCGTCTTCACGATTGTCCCCCTCCACTTTTGTGAATCAATGAGCAACACTATTTTATCAAATGTAACAAAATTTATAAATACAAATATTGCTTCGTGAAAAAACAGACTTGCATTCCTTTTTGTCATTTGCCAAAATCAAAATATGTGTAAAACGAAAACATGCGAGGGAGTAAAGCTGTGAAATCTCGAAAATTATCGCGCCTATCTACCGTTCAGCTTATCGTCTTATTTTACTTTGTAGCTGTTTGCATATCGACATTTTTACTATGGCTTCCTATTTTTCATCAGCCTGGGGTAAAAATTAGCTTTGTTGATGCGTTATTTACCGCAGTCAGCGCCATTAGTGTAACAGGCCTCACGGTCGTATCAACAGCTCATACTTTCAATACGCCTGGTATATTTGTATTAGCTTTTATTCTTCAATTTGGCGGAATTGGCATTATGGCACTTGGAACATTTATTTGGCTTATGTTTGGGAAAAAAATTGGGTTTCGCGAACGCCAACTCATTATGACAGATCAAAACCGTTCAACATTTGCTGGATTAGTAAAGCTAATGAAAGAAATTTTAACGCTCATTATTGCTATTGAAATCATTGGTGCGGTGATTTTAGGTGTATATTTTCTCCGTTACTTTCCGTCATGGAAAGAAGCGTTTTTCCAAGGCTTCTTTGCATCGGTAAGCGCAACAACGAACGCTGGATTTGATATTACAGGACAGTCGCTTATTCCATTTGCTCACGATTATTTCGTCCAAACGATACATATGATTTTGCTCGTTTTAGGTGCAATTGGTTTTCCTGTACTTATTGAAGTGAAAGAATTTTTCTTCCATCGCCAAAAGCAACAATATCGTTTTTCGCTTTTCACGAAATTAACGACCGTCACATTTTTTCTTCTCGTTTTATTCGGGACATGGTTTATTTTATTCATTGAATGGAATCATTTTTTTGCGGACAAAACATGGCATGAATCACTTTTTTATGCGTTGTTTCAATCCATTTCTTCCCGCAACGGTGGGCTAGCAACGATGAATGTCGCAGACTTTTCTGAACCTACGCTACTAGTTTTAAGTGTCCTCATGTTTATCGGTGCCTCTCCAAGCAGTGTTGGTGGAGGGATTCGAACGACGACGTTTGCTATTGTGATGTTAACGATTTTCTTTTACGCGAAAGGGAAAAACTCGATTAAAGTGTTTCAACGAGAGATTCATCATGAAGATATATTAAAGTCGTTTATTGTGTTTGGAACAGCCCTTATTCTTTGCTTTTTAGCCGTTGTGTTTCTTTCTTTTTCAGAGCCTTTTACAATGATCGAAATCGTTTTTGAAGTATGCTCTGCATTTGGAACGACGGGTTTATCCATGGGAATTACATCCCAACTAAGCACATTTGGAAAACTAGTCATTACTGCCTTAATGTTTATTGGGAGAATTGGCATTTTATCGTTTTTGTTTCTTATTCGCGGCAACCATCCAAAAGAGACGTACCATTATCCAAAAGAACGCATTATTATTGGTTAAAAGCGAAGGGATTTATGCTCCTTCGCTTTTTAACTCTTCTTTTTTACGAAACATCGTGTATGTCATTAACAAAAGTGATAAAGATCCAAACAAAACGACCATATTTTCTAATCCAATGGTATCTAACAAAAATCCAGAAGCTAACAATACGATTTGGAACGTCACGCGATCAAACATATTTTTAAATGAAAAAAATCGACCGTGGTATAGCTTTGGAACATTTGTTTGAAAAATGGTCGCAATCATTGGAAAAAAGCAACCGACACATATACCGAACAATCCAAATGAAGCGAGCGAAACCCATTTGATATGAGCAAAATGTAGAGATAGTTGTGCAAAAGCAATGAAACATGTTAATGCGTACATCCATTTTATATACGCTTTTTCATGAGCAGCATATTTAATGAAAAACGCTCCGAACAAAAATCCGATTCCTTCAATAGTATACAGCCATCCTTTAATTGACGGGTCATGTTGCAATTCACTAATATTGATGACCATTAAATTAAATCCGCCAATAAACAGCTGCGGCACAATCGTTAAAACAACTGCAATATAAACGATAGGCAATTGACGAATGATTGGAAATATGTCTGTAAATCGCTGTTTTTCTTTCTTATTGTGTTTTGTTTCACGCCTTTCTTCTTTTATATCAATAAAAAACGTAAGGAAAAATAGTAAAATATATGCAATCATCGCTCCAATATATAACGTTTGTAAACTCGTAATCATCAGTAGCGCACCACCGAAAGCAGTACCAGCAATACGTGATAGTGCAGAAATGTTCATATGCATTCCATTGACAGTCATCAATTGCTTCTCATCCGTTACAGCAAGTGGAATAATGGCTTGCAACGTTGGAAAATAAAAAGCTGCCGCTATTTGAATCGAGATCATAAAACAAATCATGAGAAAAATAGATTCATATTTTAAAGCGAATAACATAAAAAGGACGCTCCCTACACGACCGATTCCAGCGTATAGAAGAATATGTTTTTTGTTATATGTATCAATCCATCTCCCCGCTATTGGACTAACGATCACACCAGCAAGCAAACCAGAAAATAAAATAAGCGACTTCACAAAGTCAGAAGGAATATGTTTCTGCATAAATTCTAAATTCCCAATAATTCCGAGCCATAAGCCAATCCCTGCAATAAACTCCCCTATGAAAATAAGAATAATATTTTTATTTTTCCACATACGTATTCCCCTTCATTCATATCTCTCTTCCAATACATGTCTTTCATTTTACAATAAAACGATTAAAAATGCATAAAAAATAAGACTGGCACATCGCCAGTCTTTTATTCCACTTCTCCTTCCCAACTCATCATGCCGCCGACCATGTTTTTTACATGGAAACCGCGTTCTGCTAGCCATTCGCACGCTAATGCACTTCGACCACCGGAATGGCAAACGACGATGTACGTTTTGTCCGGATCAAGTTCGTTTAAGCGAGCAAACAGCTGGCCGAGCGGAATATGGCGTGCGTTTGGAATTTTTCCTGCCGCTACTTCATGTGCTTCACGAACGTCTAGCACTTCAACATTTGCTTCATGACGCAATACGTCCGCCTGTGTTGGTAAAATATTTTCAAACATGTAAATCCCCCTTATTTTACACTTGAATACAGTTTATAACCACCGTCTAAATTTTTTGCTTGAAAACCATGTTCTTGTAAAATGCGCGTTGCTAAATATCCACGTAAACCGACTTGACATGTGACATAAATCGTTTGATCTTTCGGTAATTCATGAAGACGGTCGCGCAAATCATCAAGTGGAATGTTGATGCTTCCTGGAATCATCCCTCTTGTCTCTAATTCTTTCGGTGTGCGAACGTCAATAAGCACCCCGCCGTTAGCGACAATGTCATCAATTTCATGCCATTGTACCGTTTCAACCATGCCATCTAGCACGTTTGACGCTACATATCCAGCCATATTGACTGGATCTTTTGCTGATGAGAATGGAGGCGCATAGGCTAACTCTAAATCAGGCAAATCGTATACAGTTAATCCTCCTTTTATCGCCGTTGCAATGACATCAATGCGCTTGTCGACTCCATCTTGTCCAACTGCTTGTGCTCCATAAATTCGACCTTGACGATCGAAAATTAACTTTAATGTCATTTGCGTTGCACCTGGATAATAGCTTGCATGGCTCATTGGATGAACGTGAACGACTTCGTAATCAACACCGTGATGTTTTAATATTTTTTCGTTCAATCCTGTTGCCGCTACTGTCATATGAAAAATTTTAGCAATCGACGTACCGAGCGTTCCGTTGTACTTTACATCGCGACCGTTAATGTAGTCGGCGACTAGTCGACCTTGACGGTTCGCTGGCCATGCAAGCGGAATAAACGTTTCAAATCCGTGAATAAAGCTTTTTACTTCAATTGCATCACCGATTGCAAAAATATTTGGATCAGACGTTTGTAAATGTTCATTTACTTTAATGGCACCACGAAAACCAAGTTCCAATCCTGCTTCTTTCGCCAACTGACTTTCCGGCTGAACACCAATGGCTAAAATGATCATATCTGTTTCGATCGTACGACCGCTTTTTAATACGACGCGTCGACCTTCGTTTTCAAACGATTGCACACCGTCTTCTAAAATTAAATCGACACCGTGTTCTTTCATATGTGTATGCACAATTGCTGCCATCTCGTAATCAATCGGTGCCATCACTTGATTTGCCATTTCTACAAGCGTCACATGTACACCGCGCTCTGTCAAATTTTCAGCCATTTCTACACCAATAAATCCCCCACCGATGACGACAGCACGTTTCGGTTTTTCGTTATCAACAAACGATCGAATACGGTCTGTATCCGGTACATTGCGCAACGTAAAAAGTGCTTTTGCCTCATCAATTCCCGGAATTGGTGGTACGATCGGCTTGGCACCTGGCGACAAAATAAGAACATCATACGGTTGTTCATACTGTTCATTTGTTCGTAAATTAGTGACAGTGACCGTTTTCCGTTCACGATTAATGCTTGTGACTTCACTTAAATTGCGCACATCAATGCGAAATCGTTTGGACATGCCATCAACCGTCTGTACAAGTAGCTTGCTTCGCTCTTGAATGACATCCCCAATATAGTACGGAAGTCCACAGTTTGCAAATGAAATATATTCACCTCGTTCAAACATAATGATTTCATCTTTTTCGCTTAACCGACGCAAACGTGCTGCGGCAGAAGCTCCTCCAGCTACACCACCAACAATAACAATTTTTCTCATCATCTATCCCCTCCATATACAAGTACATGTAACCGTATTATACCAAACAATCATTTCATAAAGTTTGAACAGTTAGTGACATTTTACCATCTTTAACGCATTTGCATGCTCATGTTTCTTTATATAATATCCTTGTACAGAAAAATGATAACGTCTAAGCAATCGAATTGCGACATTTTTCTCTAAATGGCTTTTTGCAATAATGATCACTTGACGATTTGGAATGGCTTGATAATGACGTTTTAAGTACGCAACCGGAATCCGGAGCGCTCCATTTATCTCATCTTTCTCATTGTAGTCACGCACATCAAGCAACGTCACATGTTCATATGATGATAAAGATGTCAACTCTTTGACACCACGAACAGGTACATAACGATAATACAAAGCATATAGTACGAACAAAACAATGACTGTATAAATCATATTGTCTTACCTCCCTTACACATCATACCCTAACAGGTATATAAAATCAATAAAAAAGAGCTGATTTTATTCAGCCCTTTTTAACGTAAGTAGTCGTTGTTTTAATTGTTCTTCCATGTCGATAAGCTCTTGCTCTACTCGCTGACGCTTCATGCGACCTTCTTGTTGAACTTTTAACGTTTCTTCGAGTGTTTCTAATAAATTTTCTTGCGTCTTCTTTAACGTTTCGATGCTGACAAGCCCTTCTTCATTTTCTTTTGCCGCTTCAATTGTATTCATTTTTAACATTTCTGAGTTGCGCAACAACAGCTCATTCGTCGTTTTTGTTACCGCTTTTTGCGCTTCTACCGTTTTCTTTTGTCGAAGGAGTGTTAGTGCGATAACAAGCTGATTTTTCCAAAGCGGAATGGCTGTCAAAATGGACGATTGAATGCGCTCGACTAACGTTTGATTGACATGTTGAATGAGCCGAATTTGTGGTGCCGTTTGAATCGTAATTTGCCGACTTAATTTTAAATCATGAATGCGTTTTTCAAGTCGGTCAGCAAATTGAATCATATCATTTACTTCTTGCACATCCATTTGATTTTGTGACTGTAACGCTTTTTTCTCTAGCTCTGGAATCGTTTTTGTTCGCAGTTGTTCGAGCTTCAACTCAGCTGCGGCGATGTAAATGTTTAAGGCATCAAAGTACTCTTTATTTTTTTCATACAATGTTTCTAACATCATGATGTCACGAAATAACATTTGGCGATGTTTTTCAAGTTGATCAGCAATCCGATCAATGTCGACACCTAATTTTTGATATTTAGATAAAATATGTTGCACAGACTGTGTGACAGATTGAAACATGCGCGCGAAAAAGCTTTTTTTGTTCATTGCAAAATCTTCAACGTTTACTTCTTTCATTTTTGTCATTAGCTCTTGAATGACTTCTCCAACAGGTCCAACATCTTTTTTCTGCACATGGTTTAAAATCGAATGTGAGAAGCGTGACAGCTCCGCTTGTGCTGCTACTCCATATTGTAAAATAGCTTGATGATTGCGGGGATCAATTTGTTCTGCAAGTGCTAACGCTTTTTGACGATGTTCTTCTTTTAATTGGTCAATGAACCGCGAAGATGATGGCTTGTCCGTTACTTCTGTCACTTCACCAAATGGATTAGCAAGCAACGAATCGATCGAACTTGTCCAAAGCATTTCATCGTTTTTGCTCATGCTTTTTCTCCTCCGTTATTGTTACTGTATGTTTTATTGGTAAAGAAAGGGGATCATCTGATGCAATCGTATGTTTCACAAGTTTTACTTCCGTCTTTAAATCAAACAAATCTTCTTCAAGCATGTCCAACAGTTCGTTTTCTGCTTTCGTTAGCGCAAGGCTAAGCGCTTCCTCTGCTTCATGAATTGCTTGACGAATCTCCTCGCTTTTTACGGGTTGTTTGGTTAAATAAATATATTTATCAATAATTGTAACAATGGAGTCCAATGTTGTGTTAAAAAACGGTTGCGCGACAGCGAGACGATCCGGTTGTTTTTCGACAATTTCAATTATTTTTTGACAGATGGAGTACAAACGGGAAAGTTTAGAAAACATCGCAACTGAACGAATTCTCCACAAACTTTTTCCGATTTTCCGAACCTTTTTTTTCGCATCTTTCAATCGCTCATCCTTAAAATCATATAATAGATTTTTCTTTTCTTTTTTCTTCATATACAGTGAATACATCACCCCTATGCTTGCACCGATCAAAAATGAAATAAAAAACGGCAAACGAAATGCAAGCAACGAAATGAGAGCACTAAATAATCCCACGTTCCATGACACAAACCATCGCCATATCGTTCGAATGAATCGTTTCATCGTTTTCCTCCAATCGTCTATGATCCTTTATTTTAATATGATTTTTTACTAAATGGAAACGCTGACTGTATTACGTACGAGCGAGAAGATATGTTTCAATTGTTCATAAAAAAAGACGCAACGTATCGCTGCATCCTTTTAATTGAAATCAAGACGGATCATCCGAATGCGTTCACCGCCGAAAAGTGATATTGTTTCCGTTCGTTCGTGTTCATCAGTAGCGATCTTCACTTCGTATAAGCCAGGAACATATGTCCCGACTTTCGTTAGCGGCACATTCGTTTCTCCAACATAATCGTTGTTAATAAAAATACGCGCCCCTTTCTCATTCGTTTGTACATAGACGTGATATAACGCGGGCTCAAATTTGTATGTTCCTTGCGACAATTTCATTAAAAAAATCGGCGGAGTTGACGTTAATCCTTTTATGTAAACTCGATCATCTTTTTGCCGCTCTAACTCTTTCCTTATTCGGTCATAGCCTTCTGGGTGTTGGCGCAAATACGCAAAAAGCGGTGAGAGCGACTTATGATTTAATGGTACATCAATAAATTGACGCAACGTATGTACATCTTCTTGACGCAACGCGATGATGAATTGCTCGATTACTTTTTGCTCATTCGTCTCTCGTTTCACCATTCCCCATGCCCCGACGACACACGCGCTTACAACGAATAATAAACACACAAAAACAAATTGTCGTTTTCGTTTTCGTCGTTCGCTTCGTGTCATCGCTTCTTTTTGTAATCCCCCTTGTTCATTCACACGTATTTCCCCTCTTTTTCTCATATTTACATCATCATATGTATGAGAAGAAAAGGGAAAATATGAGAAAAAGAAGGGGCTACACATCATATATGTACATCACGGTGTGCGCCTTGTCAACGACAACGTCACAGCTTCCCAATACGCCCATTTTTTCTTTTTTGCAAGCCAACCATATCGTTTGAGTTGCCGACTAACAAGCAAATGAAACCAACCATGTCCAATGACGACAACGGTTCCCGTTCGAGCATAGTGGACGAGCTGTTGTGCCGCTTTCATCGCTCGCTGCTTTGTTTTGGTATAAGGCTCCTCTCCATATCCACAAAACCATAACAAGCGCAACAAAATAAGCCACATCCATAGCGGATATACACCTTTCATCCACTTTGGCGGTTGAGGGAGTGGGGCTTCATTTAGCCATTTGTGCTCCTCAATTGGACTTGCTGGTTGCAATAAAGACGCTGAATGGCGAGCGCGAGCAAGCGAACTAACAAGGACGACAGATGCGCATTTTATTTTTTCTTTTGCTTCCGCATACGATAGAGGCTCGTCATAAACGATCGCCTCATCGTATGCTTTTAACCAGTTGATTAATTGTTCTCTCGTCATCCATCCGCTTCTTTTACAAACAGGCTTTCCGTGCCGAATGAAAATAATCATGCTTGTTTTTCCTCCATCGCTCGAAACATGATCGCATACAGCCAAGCACTACATACGGCAAGTAACGTTAAGATAAAAAACGTCCAATGATACGCAAACGGCAACGTCAAAGCGAGTGGTGCCATCATGCGCCCAAGCGTAAAACGTAAGCTCGCTGCAGCAAAATATTGTCCGCGCATATGTTCAGGTGCTAATTTAGCAACAAACGTTTGTTGTAAGCCGACTGTCATCAGTTCTGCTAGCGTAAATAAAGCAATTAAAAAGACCATCATCCATAGCGATGTGGTTTGGCCAAAAAGAAAAATGGCGATTCCGTAAAAGAGTGAAGAAAAGACAAACACCCATTTTTCTTTATAGTTTTCCATCCACTTCGTCACAGCTACCGTAAATAAAGCGACAAGCAATCCGTTTTCAGCAATTAGGACACTAAACGCTTTCTCCCCGCTCAACGAAAGTGACCATGAACCAACAGAAAATAATGTTTGTTTTGAAACAACTTCCTTTATGTAAACAGGAAGTAAAATGTCGAGTTGCATAAACGTTTGTGCCACAAGAATACCAGCAACAATAAATAAAAGGAACGTCCGATCTTTTGCAATGAGACGATAATTGTTCAATTGCTCAACAAAAAACATATACCACGTCCCTGTTGTTTTTCTCCATATCGGTGCTGTTTCCTCTAAATAAATGGAAAGAACAATCGCGACGATAGCACAAAACGTTCCCGCGATTAAAAATAGGAAAAAACGATGCTCAGGATAAAATATTCCACCGAGCAACGGACCGATGACAACCATGACGTTATTCATCGTGTAAAACACGGCAAAAACGCGACTTTGATCTTTTTCCGAAACAACATCAGCCACCATCGCTTGGCTAGCAGGCCAATAAAGTGAACCACATACCCCTACAAGAGCAAAACAAATAAAACTCATGAACGGCGATGAAAATAACGGAGAATTGACCAATGCAAATAACAAAAAAGCAAGCGCTTGTCCACAAGCAGCAAACACCATCATTTTTTTTCTTCCGAATCGATCAGCCAAATACCCGCCAAGCAAATTAGCAATCACGGAAAATAATTGCGAAATAACAAGTAATATACCTGTTTTTTCTTTACCAAACATCTCTGAAAAATAAATAGCGATAAAAGGAAATATCATCCAAAATGTAACCCCGACCAATGACTCTCCAATTAAACGAATGCGTAAATTCCGATCCCAATCTCGTATTCGCACCGTACCCCCCCTTTCAAACAACTATTTTTTTATTATACCATTTTCTTATAAACATTTTGCTTATAAAAAGAAGTTGACAAAATGACAGAAAAATAAGAAAATAAATTCAAAAGGAAGTGAGCACAGTGAAAATAGTGAAAAATATTATTGTCTCTTATGCGACGGTTGTGACAATTATTGCATTACTTCCTGCTTTTCTTATTACAAATGATGTAAGCATTGTGGATGCGTTTCTTTCCTCAATAAAAGATTAATCTCCTGCCTAGGCAGGAGATTTTTTTAACCACTTTCGTAATAGTCCGTGTTTTGGCGCGATCCATAAAGAGATAAAAAAGATGACACCTGTTGATACAGCAATCGCTCCGGAAATAGATACATTGAATACCGTTGCAATCATGTAACCGATCATCGACGCTAACACACCAATGAGCGCACTGCATATAAGCATCACACTTAGCCGATCCGTCCATAAGTATGCCGTTGCACTCGGTACAATAAGCATCGCTACTACTAAAATGGCGCCAACGCTATCAAATGATGCAACGGTCGTTAATGACAACATTCCCATTAATACATAATGAATTAATACAACCGGAATGCCGAGCGTGACTGCCATTTCATAATCAAATGAGCTAATTTTTAATTCTTTGTAAGCAAAAACGATGCAAAATATATTGATAGCTAAAACAAATCCAAGCAACCAAATCGCTTTCGGACCGATGCTTTTGCCTCCGACTTCAAGCACATCCCAAGGCACAAATGCAATCTCTCCCATTAATGCATGTTCAACATCTAAATGGACACGATCTGCAAAGAGAGAAATGAGAACAACACCGATAGCAAACAAACATGTAAACACAACTCCGATTGCTGCATCATTTTGAACCCCTTTTTGATGCAGCCATTGAACGAGAAATGTCGTGAGCAATCCAACAATTAATGCACCAACGAGCATAGACACACCTTGCAGATGATGACTGACCATATACGCTCCAACAATGCCAAGCAACACACTGTGGCTAATAGCATCGGACAGCATTGACATTTTTCGCAACACAAGAAATGTACCGACTAATCCGCAGTTGATGCCGACAAGAGATGCAGTGAGTAAAATCCACATCGTATAACTCATAGTTGCTCTCCTCGCTTATACATCAGTTGTTGAGATTGCAATTTTTTTCTTTCTATATGGCGCCGAATCATTTTGCTACATAAACCACGTTTCGGAGCAAATAAAAATGAAAAAATAAACAGCACCGTCGCAAAAATAATAACAAGTGGACCAGTGGGTGCATAGGCGATTAAACTGATATATGCCCCGGCCACCCCTGATAAAGCACCGAATCCCCCGGCTAATAACGTCATCCATTCAAGTTTTTCTGTCCAATATCTCGCAGCTAATGCGGGGGTAATAAGTAGTGCGGACATTAACACAACGCCTACTGCTTGTAAACCAATAACAACAACAGAAACGATTAAAAACATAAGCACACCATTTAACAGCGATACGGGTATACCAATTCCTTGCGCAAACGCTCGGTCAAATGTAATGATTTTAAACTCTTTAAAGAAAATGAGAATCATAATAATGACCGTTACAGCTGTTACAGTTAACACATTGACATCACTTCCAGTCAATGACGCTGCCTTTCCAAACAAAAAGTCATGAATTCCACTTTGATTTCCGCCTTCATGTTGATTAATCCATGTCAATAGCACAATGCCTAAACCAAAAAATACAGACAACACAATACCGATCGCGGCATCTTCTTTTACACGCGTATGTTTCACAATAAACTGAATGCATATCGTCGCAATATATCCCGAACAAGCAGCGCCAATGAGAAAAAGAAGTAGCGATTTTTGTCCATATAAAAGAAAAGCGATACAAATACCAGGAAGAGCAGCGTGCGCCATCGCATCTCCTATTAAACTTTGTTTTTTTAGCAAGGCAAACGTTCCGATCATCCCGCTGGCTAATCCAAGCAAAGCCATGCTTGTAAATACCCATTGAACATTAATATCCATCCTATTCACCCCACAATATGTGTGGAAGAAAGAAAAGTCACTTTTCCACCATACGTTTTTTGAATATGGTCATACGTAAATACACTTTCTGTCTCTCCAAATGCAACGACACGTTTATTTAGCAGTAAAACGTAATCAAAATAATCCCGTACCGTTTGCAAATCATGATGAACGACTAATACTGTTTTTCCACGCGTTTTTAATTCATTTAACAGTTGGACAATCGCTTTTTCTGTGGCTGCATCTACCCCAACAAACGGTTCATCCATAAAATAAATGGAAGCGTCTTGTGCTAGCGCACGCGCCAAAAATACACGTTGTTGTTGCCCACCAGATAATTGGCTAATTTGTCGCTTTGCATACGGCAACATGCCAACTTTATCTAAACATTGCATAGCCATATCTATGTCTTCTTTTCTCGGTCGTTTCCATAATCCGATATGACCGTATCTCCCCATTAATACGACGTCAAGCGCATTCGTCGGAAAATCCCAATCGACCGAATTTCGTTGTGGAACATATCCAACAAGATGGCGTTGCTTTTCATATGGTTGACCGTATACGAAAACATGTCCGTGCATGCGCGGAATAAAATTTAACATTGCTTTCATTAACGTTGATTTTCCCGCTCCGTTTGGGCCGATCACCCCGACTAACTTTCCTTCAGGAACAGAAAACGACACATTCTCCAATACAAGCTGCCGGTCATATGCAACTGTCATTTGTTCTACAACTAACGGATTCATCTTCATTCCCCTTTCAACGCTTGTGTAATCGTTTTGACATTGTAACGATACATACCAATGAATGTTCCTTCTTCTGTCCCTTTTCGCCCGAGCGCATCTGAAAAGAGCTCCCCACCAATTGAGACATGATGTCCACGCTGTTTCGCTCCCTCGACAACTGCTTCGATCGCTTTTTTCGATACACTACTTTCCACAAACACCGCTTGAATATTTCGAGACACGATTAAATCAACAAGTTGTTGCACATCTTTTAGTCCATATTCTGCATCCGTACTTAATCCTTGCAATCCAACTACTTCAATATCATATGCACGCCCAAAATAATGAAAGGCATCGTGCGCTGTAATTAAAACACGCTGCTGCTTTGGAATAGAGCTGATTTCTCGTTTTGCTTCTTCTTTTAATTTCATCAGTTGGGAGATATATTCTTCTGCTCGTTCTTCGTAAGTTTGTTTATGTTTCGGATCGATCGCACTTAACTCATCCTTTACTGTTCGAACAGCATAGCTCCATAAATCAAGGTCAAACCATATATGCGGATCATATACTCCATCTACGTCAATTAATTTTTCTTTTGGAATTGCTTCACTGATTGGGACAACCTTTTTCGTTTTTGACATTTTAGAAAATATTTCCCCTAGTTTCCCTTCTAAATGAAGACCGTTATAAAAAATGACGTCTGCTTGACTTAGCTTTTGAATATCTCCTTGTGTCGCTTTATACAAATGCGGATCTACCCCTGGCCCCATTAATGCTTCTACATGAACATGCTCTCCTCCGACACGTTCAACTAGATCAGCAATTTGCCCTGTCGTAGCGACAATATAGATGACGTCTTTTTTATGTTCTTTCGTTTCACACCCAAACAACAATAATAAAGCAGTCCACACAACTATCCACTTTTTCATATGCATCCTCCTCGAAAGTTGTATAAAGGTATAAAAGTTTCCTTAATGCAAAATAAAGTCAAAAAAATTTGTTTGCCGCCCATCATATGCATAAGCAAAAAATGTTGTGACATGTGGAACAAGCAAACAATGATGATTAAGGTTAAAAAAGTTTCTTTAAACCAACTTTAATTTTATCTTATTCGTTTCCTTCTATCGTGTCAATATTTTAATTTTCAAAAAAAGAATTTTTTCTTCATCTCATGCTATAATAGCGATTGTTCGACATAAAAAAACATTTGTCCTTCAGAGGTGAACAACATGATGAACACAGAATTAAAACGCAGCATCGGCTTTATGACAGCCACAGCCATCGTCATCGGCACAGTCATTGGTTCAGGCATTTTTATGAAACCAGCGATCGTCATCGACTCAACTGGAAATTCTACACTTGCTCTTCTCGCATGGATCATCGGCGGCATCATTACTTTAGCAAGTGGGTTAACGATTGCAGAAGTAAGTTCAAAAATTCCTGAAACAGGTGGATTGTATGTGTATATCGAAAAAGTGTATGGACGGTTTTGGGGATTTTTATGTGGATGGATGCAAACAATCATTTACGGTCCTGCCGTCATCGGTGCACTAGGGTTGTATTTTGGTGCATTGTTTGCAGGTGTTTTTGCTCTACCAAAAGAAAGTGAGCTTTGGATTGGAATCATTGCGGTCTTGTTTTTATCCGTTGTGAATATGCTTGGTTCGCAGTTTGGTGGAATGGTTCAAAGTGTGTTAACTGCGGCGAAACTATTGCCTATTTTTCTTATTATTATTTTTGGAGTAGTAAAGGGGAATGTACCTATTTTCAACATGGATAGTGGAAACAGCCAAACGATCAGTATGGGAGCTGCTGTTCTAGCAACATTGTGGGCGTATGACGGATGGATGAACGTTGGATTTGTTGCTGGTGAAATGAAAAATCCAGCAAAAACGTTACCAAAAGCGATTATCACTGGTATTCTTATCGTCATGTTTGCCTACGTGGCTGTGAATGTAGCATTGCTTCATGTGCTTCGTGCCGATGAAATTGTTGCACTTGGACCGAATGCAGCAAGCGAAGCGGCGACCATTTTATTTGGGGCATTCGGTGGGAAATTTATTGCTATTGGTATTTTAATTTCTATTTTCGGCTGTTTAAATGGAAAAATACTTACATTTCCACGTATGCCATTTGCTATGGCAACAGATGGTTTGTTTCCTTTTTCTAAATATTTGGCTCATATTCATCCAACATGGCGTACACCTGTCTTTGCGACACTTGCACAAATGGCAATTGCCATTGTCACGATGTTGCTTGGAAATGCGGATCGCTTAACGGATATTGCTATTTTTAGCGTCTTTTTATTTTACGGTTTTGCCTTTTATGCGGTATTTTTATTACGGAAATCATCCTTATTTAACGAACCATTATCTAACGAACCATTATATCGAGTGCCACTTTATCCATTTACTCCAATCGTCGCGATTGTCGGCACAGCATATATTATTATGAGTACAGTACTTCATGCACCGTTAGATACGTTTTTATCGATTGTTGTGACGTTATCTGGTATCCCAGTGTATTATGCTATGACGAAAAAGCGACAAGGATAATCCTTTGTCGCTTTTTTCAATAGTCTCTCCCTTTTCCAGAGTCCGTCACATCAAGCAATGGTTCTGGATAAGGCTGAAAATATCGTTGTTTCAGTAAATATTTATTTTGATAACGAATGGCCCACGAACGAATGACCGTTGTCACACTACTTAGCGGTAACTTACCCGCACGATATTTTTGTAGCAACTCATGGACATAACGTTTTTCATCACCGCTTAATTCATGTTTAAAATAACCGATCATATGTTCACAAACATTGATGTTTGAATTCCGGCGTGAGCGACGGGCAAACAGTTCATATAATGTTTGTTCATAATGTAAAAATACTTCTTCCATCGGTAAACGATCTCGATTCGCAACAATGTTTCCTAATTGTTTCAATTTTTGTTGATGATACGCCATAAATAAATATTTATGCTCCGCATGAAACTCAACGAGACGATTATGTGATTTTGACTCTTTGACCTCTCGAAACAAAGCAAGTGTAAATAACTTCGTCAAAAAATGTTCTCGAATAACAAAGTTCGTCAATCTCCCTTCTTCTTCCACAGCTTTATGTGCAAACATTTGTAACACATGTTTCGCAAACATCCCGCTTCCCTTTCCTGATGCAGGTCCTTTTTGTTCACTACGATATATTTTGACATCTTTCATTCCACACGATGGCGACCGACTTTTTAAAATAAAACCGTCTACATTCGTTAATTGCGTTAAAAACGAAGCAGAAAACTTGTTCATTCGCTCGGTTATATCCATTTCGGTCGATGGTTGGACAAGCCGCACTTGTTCCCCGTCTTGAACGAGCCGAATCGTCTCACGTGGCGTACCAAGCCCAATGCGAACTTCGGGACAAACAGGAATAAATTGCACAAATGGTGCGAGCTTATGTACTACTTCATCGTTTAGTTGATCACCGTTATACCGACAAGGAGAAAAACCGAGACATTCACTAACAACGACGATTGGTTTTGCATAATGCCACATCTGTTATTCCTCCTTTGCTTGTTTTTGCTTATCATATCGCACAAACAAAAAAAATACACGCATCGATGTGCTTACAAAAACAAAAAATTTCGAATTTGAACGTTTATACAAAAAAATGATTGATTATATGTTTATTTTGTTTTATTATGCTTTATGTTGCTTATTTCGCAATATTAAAATCGTTATTAATTCATAATTTTGTATGTATATAAGTGTACACTTTTATATTTATACATCCATGCAAAATAATTTATATTTCTGAATCATTTTGTTATATTGACTATTTTTATTTTTATATTACGATAGTAGTAATGTTATGTATCCGCTTTCAAAATATGTAGTAGAAAGGTGGTTTTAAAAAATGAATCATACTCAATCACACAAGCTTACTGACATACTAAAATTTCTCGTTCCATCACTTATTGGTGTATTTCTTTTTATGATTCCTGTCCCTTATAAAAGTGAAATGACTATTCCTGTAGCCATTTTAGCGAAGTGGGTCGAAGGGAATTTTGTTTCTGTCATCCCAGCCATCTCTGTTTTATTTATGTTTATCGCAACGATTGGCACAATTATCACAAAAATAGCACAGCCTTCTTTTATAATGAATCGCTCGTTTCTTCGTCGATTATTTGATGTCAATGGTTTGTTTGTCGTTGCCCGTATCGTTGGTACAATTTTAGGGGCAATGACATTATGGAAAATTGGTCCGGAATGGGTATGGTCAGAAAATACAGGTGCTTTGTTGTTATATAGTTTAATTCCAATTTTGTTTTCTGTCTTTTTATTTGCAGGATTATTTTTGCCGTTACTTTTAGATTTCGGCTTACTCGAATTGTGTGGTGCACTTTTAACAAAAATTATGCGTCCCGTATTTAAATTACCTGGTCGTTCATCTATCGACTGTATCGCTTCTTGGTTAGGAGATGGAACAATTGGCGTGTTGTTAACGAATAAGCAATATGAAGACGGCTTTTATACGAAGCGAGAGGCAGCAGTGATCGGAACGACCTTCTCTGTCGTTTCAATTACATTTAGCATTGTCGTCATTACGTATATGAAGCTTGAACATATGTTTGGAGCGTACTATTTTACTATCGTCGTTGCCGGTCTCGTAGCAGCGATCATTATGCCGCGTATCCCGCCATTATCTAAAAAACCAGATACGTATTATCATGAACATCACGTACCAGTCGATGAAACAGTACCAGCTGGGTACACACCTTTTCAATGGGGACTAAAACAAGCAACAGACGTTGCTAAGCGCAATAGCGATATGGGCAAACTGTTAAAAAACGGCATCCAAACAGTCATTGATATGTGGTTAGGTGTATTACCTGTCGTCATGGCGATTGGAACAGTTGCATTAATTATTGCAGAAACAACACCGGTGTTTGAATGGCTCGGTAAACCGTTTGTACCACTTTTGACACTCCTACAAGTACCAGAAGCATCAGCTGCTGCACAAACGATGGTTGTTGGCTTTGCAGACATGTTTTTACCTGCCATTATCGGTAGCGGCATTGAAAGTGAATTTACTCGCTTCGTTATTGCTTGCGTTTCCGTAACACAGCTGATTTATATGTCTGAAGTAGGTGGATTGCTGCTCGCATCTAAACTACCAATTACGTTTAAAGATTTAGTCGTTATTTTTTTGCTTCGCACACTCATTACATTGCCAATTATCGTTTTTATAGCGCATTTCATCTTTTAAAGTAAAAGGGCGATCGTCCCGCCCTTTTTTATTTTTCCTCCATTTGTCCAACCCAATAGCACGATTGTTTCATAATATACAGAGAGGTGACAATATATGTTTAAGAAACATATGGGAAAAACAATCGGTTTATTCATTAGTCAACTTGTATTATTTTCGGAAGCGATCGCTATGAGTGATACGATTGATGTAACACAATTACATGGAACGGAATTATATGTTGTCGTCGGTTTTTATGTATTCCAAACCATTGTAGGTATTTATTTTGGTAATCGTTATGATCGAAAAACTTGCGTCAAAGATTTAATATATCAGCTAAAAAGCAAAGACTTTGCTACAAGTACATTTGAGAAAATCGCAGCACTCGTTGATCGTGATCCGGATAGTCGGTTAACCATTTATTTACTCCATACGAAACAAAATAGCCAACCACAACAAAAAGCAGCATTTGAACAACTTTTAGTCGAAGAAACACGAAAAAGTGACATCATCGTTAAATGGTCAAATGATGAATACTTGATTATTGCTGTCGAAAATGCTGTGAAACCGTCTACAATGATTGAACGAATCAGACAAAATAGCCCCGTATCTTTTCTTGTCGGTTATGCGACATATCCAGTCGAAGGAGAGCAATTGCAGCAGCTTTTACAAGTTGCAAAAGAGCGCATGTATACTACACGGACGACAAAATAAGCGGTTCAACATATATAAAAAATAGTTTGTCCATTTCGACAAATTATGATAAGATGACGGCAAAGGCATTTCACCACACTCCTCTTCATATTCCTCGCCAGAAATGCCATATACCTCTAAGATGAAAGGTAGGTGAATCAGGCGTGCAAGAACAACTTCTCCTTCAACTTGTTAACCTCGTTCAAAACTTAGCAGAAGACATGCAATGGATGAAACAAGAGATTCAGACAATGAAGCAAGAGATCCAGACGATGAAACAAGAGATCCAGACAATGAAACAAGAAATTGGTGAATTAAAAGCAATCGTTCATAGACATGACGAAGATATTCGTTGGTTGAAAGAGCAAATGAAGGAAAATACAGCAATGATTAAAGCCATCCGAGACAACCAGCTAGAGCAACGTAGCATTCAAGATGCAATGCGCCATGAAATTGCTCACATCCGAGGAGAAATGGCCACAAAACAGGACATCGCTTACATTCACGAACGACTCGACTATCAACTTGGTCGTATTGCACGCACAGAAGAAGAATTGCACATGTTAAAAAAGGCAAATTAACAAAAAAACGTCGTTCCTATCACGCGGAACGACGTTTTTTTGGCTAACTTCTCAACATATGAAACACTTGCTCGACATCTTTATCGCCACGCCCCGATAAGTTGACGATCATGATTTGATCAGAATTAAGCGTCGGAGCCAATTTCATTGCATATGCAACGGCATGAGCACTCTCTAAAGCCGGTATAATTCCTTCTGTTTTTGAAAGCGTTTGAAATGCTTCTAATACTTCCTCGTTCGTGACCGTATAATATTCCGCCCGACTTGATGTTTTTAAAAAACTATGTTCTGGTCCGATTCCCGGATAATCAAGTCCCGCGGCAATAGAATATGTTGGTTGTGGATTTCCTTCTTCATCAAGCAAGACGAGGCATTTAAAACCATGAATGACCGCAGGAACGCCTTTTGTGAGCGTAGCGGCCCGCTCAGGTTCGACACCGATTAAGCGCACACTCGGTTCATCGATATAATGAGCAAAAGCACCAATGGCATTACTGCCACCACCTACACAAGCGATCACGACATCGGGCAAACGTCCTTCTTTCTCGATCATTTGCCGCTTACTTTCTTCACTAATAATAGACTGGAAATGCTTCACGATCGTCGGATACGGATGTGGTCCAACCGCTGAGCCAAGCAAATAAAATGTATGTTCATAGTTTTGGACATAGTCGTTTAACGCCTCATCAACTGCATCTTTCAATCTTCCTTGTCCCTTCGATACAGAAACGACTTTCGCCCCTAACAGCTCCATCCGAAAAACGTTTAATGCTTGCCGTCTCGTATCTTCTTCCCCCATATAAATCACACAATCCATCCCAAACATTGCACAAGCTGTCGCTGTCGCCACACCGTGCTGTCCTGCTCCTGTTTCAGCAATAATACGCTTAGCACCCATTCGTCTCGCTAATAAAATTTGCCCGATGACATTGTTAATTTTATGGGAACCGGTATGATTTAAATCTTCTCGTTTTAAATAAATTTTCGCTCCACCAAGTTTTTCAGTTAACCTTGAAGCAAACGTGAGCGGATTTTCTCGTCCGACGTACTCTTTTAAATAAAACGTAAATTCCTCATGAAATGTAGGATCGTCCTTGTATCTTAAAAACTGTGCCTCTAAATAGTCTAACGCTTCCTGTAACGCCGGTGGTACAAAACTTCCACCAAATTCTCCGAAATACCCTCTTCTCTGCTCAACTACGCTCATCTTCTTTCCCCTCTCTATTTTCAAATTTACTACAAGCATACCTATATTTATATCAGAAGTCAATGAATATTCAGAATTTTATTCTTTCACTTTTTCTAAAAATGTTAACATATGCTGAACATACTCATCTTTATACATCGCAAAACTTTTCACATGTTTCGCTTTGTCGGTGAGCCAAAATTCAAATACGTCTGGATGTTTGTTATACATTTTTACACTTTCTTCATGTGGGATGGACGGATCGGCTTTGCTATGAATGAATAAAATGGGACGCGGCGCAATCGCATCGACCGCTTGAATCGGAACGGATTCCGCTGGATCTAAATCAGTAATCATCGGAATAAGGGTAATGATTAAGTACGTAAACGGCACGTTTGGTAAGTTCGTCCATACAGGCATATATGTCCGCAAATATCCTTCTAAATCGCTAAACGCACTGTCGGCAATAACCGCTTGCACATCTTCATCCATACTTGCGGCTAAAATCGACGTTGCTGCCCCCATGGACACTCCGTAAAGCACAATTGGTTCGGAATAATGTTTTTTCGCGTAATCGATAACACCGAGCAAATCGTATTTTTCTTTCGCGCCAATCGTTGTCATCTCCCCTTCCGATTCGCCGCTGGCACGAAAATCAAACATGATGACGCGATACCCTTCGTCTATTAGTGCTTTAGCAATTGGGAAAAACGGCACGTTTGGTTCGTAGCGATTGCCGCCATAACCGTGGGAAAAAATAACGGTCATTTTCGCTTGTTTCGTCGGTTCTATGACCCAGCCTTTCAGCTTCAAACCTTCATCTTTACTTGTAAATGTCACATCTTGATAAGCCATTCCGTAATCTTTTGGTGTCTCAACAACCGCTTTTCGCTCTTTGTGCGTCAAATTCCAGCCAACGTAAATCGAAATGGCAACGCAAGCTACAGCCGCAAGCAACAAGACACTGATCAACGACGGAACGAGCCATTTTTTTGTATTTCGTTGCCTTTCCACCTGTATTTGCATCGTCCTCACCCCTCTCTTTTTTCCCATTATATCGCGAACGAAAACAACAATGAACAAAAATGTCTTTCGATGTGATACAATAAACAAAATGTCTTTCGCGAAAGGAATGAGACTGTTGGCTTTTACACATACATTTACGAAAGAAGAAGAAATCGTTCATGCAATTACGCATGGGATCGGTGCACTATTTAGTATCGCAGCGCTCGTCGTGCTTACCGTTTTTGCTTCACTGCACGGAAATGCGTGGCACATTGTCAGTTTTACGTTATTTGGAACCACGATGTTGATTTTGTATTTATCATCGACAATCGTGCACGCCTTGCCAGAAGGACGATGGAAACGGATATTCGAAATTTTCGACCACTCGGCCATTTACTTTTTTATTGCAGGCACGTATACACCGTTTTTATTTTTAGCAGTGAAAGGAGCAATCGGTTGGACGCTGTTTGGCATCGTCTGGGGGCTGGCACTCATCGGAACAGTATTTAAATGCTTTTTCGTCAATCGCTTTTTATACACTTCAACGATGATTTATGTTGTGATGGGCTGGTTAATTGTGTTTGCATGGCAACCGCTCGTTTCCGGTCTTTCACGAGAAGGAGTTGTGTATTTAGTGAGCGGTGGCATTTTATATACGATCGGTGCGCTTTTTTACGTATGGCGAGGGTTTAAATTTCATCATGCCGTTTGGCATATGTTTGTGTTAGGAGGATCTGTCGCACACTTTTTCGCGGTGTTTGTATTGCTATAAGGCAAGGAACCGATTTGGCTCCTTGCCTTTTTCTTTATACTTCGACTTCCCTCGTTTCATTCATCACTAAATCAAAATGACGAACCGATAACATCTCGTCATCAAATAAATCGCATCCCCAAATATGCTGTAAGAAAAGGCGGGCGATGATTTGTTTTCGTTCGCTTTCTTCCGCTTCTTTTAACGCGACGACGCTTACATACAAGTCGCAAAGGCGGTTGGCGATTTTTTTAGCGTGATACGTTTGCACGTCTTCTCGTTGTCCGTGCAGTTTTTGGAGCGACTGCACCAATTCACGCAGCCCGCTTTCGACCGGTTTGGCAAATGGGCGTATTTCGCTAGGAAGTGCAGCTAGTTGTTCACTTATTGTTTGAATAAATGTTTCATGAATATGATATTTGCGAATAAGACGCAACACTTCGAGTCCTAAAATGTTTGCTGTTCCTTCCCACACCGTCAACACTTGGGCATCTCGAAGCAAACGCGGCGCAACAAAATCCTCGATATAGCCGTTGCCACCGTGCATTTCAATCGCTTCATGGGCAAATGCAATCGCTTCTTCGGCTGTACGCATTTTTAAAAGCGCAATTAATAAGCGATTCCATGCTTTCTCTTGCTCAGACGCGTGATCTGGCGCACGCATCACACGGTCAAAAAAGGAAATTAACTCAAAGCAAGCGCTCGTTTGTACTTCTTGACGCGCCGTTAAGTTCGCTAGCGTTTCTTTCACCATCGGATACGATGTAAGTGTATGCCCAAATGCTTGTCGATTTAGCGCATATTGCTTCGCTTCTTCTAGCGCTCGCTTCATGATGCCAATCGAGGCGACGGCATTGCAGACACGCGATAAGTTGAGCGCTTCCATCATATAATAAAACCCTTTTTTCGCATCGCCAATTAAATAAGCTTTTGCCCCTTCAAATACGACTTCCGCTGACGGCACAGCACGAACGCCAAGTTTATCTTTGAGGCGGCGAATGTGAATACCATTTAATGTGCCGTCATCATTACGCCACGGCACTAAAAATAAACTAAGTCCTTTCGTCCCCAGCTCGCTTCCGTCGATGCGGGCAAGCACTAAGGCAACACCACACATGCCTGCATTGCTCGCAAAATATTTTTCTCCATAAATTTCATAGTGGTCGCCGCATAAAACGGCGCGCACTTCATTGGCGCCAACATCAGAACCACCTTGCCGTTCCGTTAAAAACGTCGCTCCTTCATACAACTCAATTTCTCCTGTCGAAATGACGTGCGGCAAATATTTCGCTTTGATTCGTTCGTCAGCAAAATGCTCTAACACGTATGCCGTTGCCATCGTGAGCGTCACCGGGCAATAAAAGCCTGGTTCGACTTGTGATAACAAATAGCCTTGGGCATAGGAATAAATATAGTTTCCAACGCGACCAAGCGCGGGGATTGGCTTATGAACATAGCCGACAATGCCTGTTTCATACGTTTCTTTCACCGTTTGCTTATATCCTTCGTTCACCCATATTTCAGAAATATCGTTGCCAAAACGGTCATATTTGATAAGCCGCGGCTGGCCTTCGCGGTCTGTATGTACCGCGCGTCGGTCGATATCGGTCATGCAACGTTGCCAAAACTTCTCTAACTCTTCTTCCGCATACGCAAAAAATTCTTCGTCTAAATATTTTTTTAAATTAGCAAGTAAGTTCGGATCAACTTCTTGTAGCCGTTTCATGATCGATCCCCCTTAACACTTGTTTTAATATTTTCCCTGTCGCATTGCGCGGCAGTTCATGAATGGCTTCGTATAGTTTTGGAATTTTATAGTCTGCAAGTTTATCCGAAAGAAAACGTTTACATTCTTCCGCAAGCTGCTCAATTGGCTCTTTTGTTACAACAAACGCTTTCACCGTTTCACCCCATTCACGATGCGGCACACCAACAACCGCCACATCGACAATCGCTGGATGCAGTTTTAGCGCATCTTCCACTTCTTTTGGGTAAATGTTCACCCCGCCGGAAATGATCATATCTTTTTTTCTGTCAACGATCCAAATGTACCCATCTTCGTCACGGCGCGCTAAATCGCCTGTATATAGCCAGCCGTTTTTCACCGTTTCCGCTGTTTTTTCTTCGTCTTTATAATAGCCTTTCATAATGCCTTCTCCAGCTAAGACGACTTCACCGATTTCGCCAGGTGGAACTTCTTTGCCGTGTTCATCGACAATTTTCACTTCGCAATGAAGGGCAGCATCTTTGCCCACGCTCCCTGCCTTTGTCGCATGTTCTTCTGGCGATAAATACGTCCCGTTCGGACCGGCTTCCGTTAGTCCATACAAACACATGAGTCGATCGGTGCGAAACTGTTTGGCGACAAATTGCACTTCCTTTGCCGATAGCGGTGCGCCGCCATACGTCCAATATTGGACGGACGATAAATCGTATTCGTGAAGGCGTGGATGTTGTGCCGTGAGTAAATAAGCGACTGGTGCTCCGAAAAAGTGGGTAATTTCGTGTTTCGTAATCAGTTGTAGCAATGCTTCTGGGGAAAACGTTGCTGATAACACATGGGTGGCCCCGACGTACATGCCGCCGATAAAAAATAAATGAAGTGGTGCGGAATGGCTAAGCGGCATCATATGCAATAGGCGGCTATGTTTATCCATTTTCGTTTCGAGCGCCATCATCGTTGCGACAGCTAAAATATTGCGGTACGTGAACAAGACCCCTTTTGGGCGGCCTGTCGTTCCTGACGTGTATAAAATCGTTGCTTCGTCATCTTCGTTCAGCGGACAAACGATGGGGGACGTATAGCCGTTTGCAATGAGTTGCGTGAGCGAACGCCAACCGTCTGTCGCTTCCCCTGTTTTCACCCAAATGACGTCAACCGTATGCACAAGCGAGGCAAGTTCTTCATAAATCCAATCGTGCGCGATGACAGCTTTTGCTTCACTATGTTCGATAATATATTGCACTTCTTGGGCAGTTAGTCGCGCATGGACGGGCACGATAATCGCGCCAAGGCGCAAGACAGCAAAATATGCATATACAAACTCTTTCGTGTTCGGCATATACAATACGACTTTATCACCTTGTGTGATGCCTAGCGAAGCGAGCGAAGAGGCGAGACGATTAACTGTATCATCTACTTCTTGATAAGAAAACGATACATCGCCATCAATTATTGCTATTTTATTCGGAAACTTTCGCGCATTGCGCGCTAACAACTCAGAAATGTTCATTCGCTTCCCTCCAGTTTTTGTAATCGTTCACGAAAGTCCGTCAAAATCGACTCCATTTCTTGTTTTAACTGCATTAAATCCTCAATCCGTTCCGTCACCTCCTTTAACTTTTGCTCGCCATATGCGATTGTTTTTTCAAGCTGTTTTCGACCGGTGCGATCGTTATCAAACAAGCTAATCATTTCATGAATTTCATCTAATGAAAAACCGAACCGTTTCCCACGTAAAATAAGCTTTAAGACAGCGCGATCCTTTTTTGTATACAGCCGCTGGCCTGACTCATTGCGAATGGGTGAAATGAGCCCACGCTCTTCATAATAGCGAATCGTTCGTGTGCTAACATCAAACTGCTCTGCAAGTTGGGAGATCGTATAATAGTCCATCCTCTTCACCTTTATTTTTAATTTTCTGAATTTTATTTTAGTTTACGTTTACGTAAAAGTCAACGAAAAAAAGAGGCGCCTTTCACAAATGGCGCCTCTTGACTAGACATTTGAATGTTCCCATTGCTTTGCAAGTTCAACAAAGAAAGAAAGTGCTTCAGGGTTTGCCATTGAGCCGACGTTCACCGCTTTTTCGAGGGGGAAGCCTAATAAAATTTTACGAATAGGAATCTCCATTTTCTTTCCGTTTAACGTTTTTGGGATTTGGTCGACTTGGTAAATCGCATCCGGAATAAAGCGCGGCGATACGTGCGCTTTAATAGCTTCTTTCACTCGTTGTTTTAACGCATCGTCTAGCTCTACCCCTGGCTGAAGGACGACAAACAATGGCATAAACGATTTCCGCCCCATCACTTCTAAGTCAATGACTAAGCTGTCGAGAATTCCTTCAACCGTTTCAACAGCACGATAAATTTCGCTCGTGCCCATCCGCACGCCCGCACGGTTAATCGTCGAATCGGAACGGCCGTAAATGACGCAGCTTCCTTCGTCGTCAATTTTAATCCAGTCCCCATGTTTCCACACGCCTGGATACGTATCAAAATAGCTTTCGAGATAGCGGCGGTCGTTTTCGTCGTTCCAGAAAAAGAGCGGCATCGACGGCATCGGTTCCGTGATAACTAATTCCCCGACTTCGTTGATCAACGAATAGCCGTGTTCATCAAACGACTGTACGTTAGCCCCAAGCGAACGGCATTGCAGCATGCCGGCACGAACGGGTAGCATCGGCGACCCACCGACAAATGCGGTGCATACATCCGTTCCGCCACTGCATGAAACGAGCCAAACATCTTTCACATGTTCATATACCCAAAGAAACCCTTCGGTCGTCAGCGGCGATCCGGTCGACAGAACCGCTTGCAACGGAGAAAGATCGTAAGTGTCTTTCGGCTTGATGCCTTGTTTCATGCAGACGTTAATAAACGCTGCGCTTGTGCCAAAATGGGTGATTTTTGCTTTTTCGACAAGTTCCCATAACACGTTCACATCTGGAAACGTCGGGCTTCCGTCGTAAAGCACGACTGTTGCCCCGACTAACAGCCCGCCAACTAAAAAGTTCCACATCATCCAACCAGTCGTCGTAAACCAAAAAAACGTGCTATCGCGTGTAAGATTACATTCAATGGATAAAATTTTTACATGCTCTAATAAAATGCCACCATGTCCTTGTACAATCGGTTTTGGCAATCCCGTCGTACCGGAAGAATATAAAATCCAAAGCGGATGAGCAAACGGCACTTGTTCATACACAAGTTCGCCTTCTTCTTGCAACATGTCCGTCCATAATAAAACAGACTCGTCCCACGCTTTCACATCGTCGCGCAAATACGGAACGACAATCGTCTTTTTTAACGATGGTAATTTTTCTTGTAATTCCTTAACAGTAGGCACTTTGTCGAACGTTTTTCCGTTATATTGGCAACCGTCCACCGCAAATAAAATGGTCGGTTCAATTTGTTGGAAGCGGTCGATGACGCTATTGGCGCCAAAATCTGGCGAACAACTAGACCAAATGGCGCCAATGCTTGCGCACGCCAAAAACGCAACGACTGTCTCGGGAATGTTCGGCATATAAGCAACAACGCGATCACCTTGTTTTACGCCAAGCTTTTTCAGTGCCGAAGCGACCGCCGCCGTTTGTTGTTTTAACTCTTCCCACGTCACTTCACGCAGTGAAACGCGCTCAGAACGAAACAAAAGTGCCGGCTTCTTCTGCATGTTACGAAAAATATGTTCCACATAGTTTAACCGTGTCCCCGGAAACCAGTTTGCTCTCGGCATTTTGCGCTCCTCAAGGACGCACATATAAGGCGCGGACGATTGAATCTCCCCATATTCCCACACCGTTTCCCAAAATTGCTCAAGTTTCTCGACTGACCATTTCCATAGCTCCGCATGCGACTCAAACGTCAGCCCTTTATTCGCTTCTAACCAATTCATATACTTTTTTACACTTGATTGTTCGATTTGTTCTTTCGTTGGTGTCCATAAAATATCCCCATCCGTAACCGCTTTCATTTTCCAACCTCCCCTTTTCAAAAAAGAAAGAAAATTAAGAACATTTTTATTATACTATATGTATAGATGAAAAAATATATAAAAAGACGCATGGCGTTTATTGCCACTGCGCCTTTTTATCCAAATACAATTTCTTGACGTTCATCGTCCCATTTCATTTCAACATATTTTTTTTCTTCATAAAACGTATACGTCCTTTTACCGAATTGCACAACAGTTCCTTCCCGTGCGTGTTCAATATAAATGATCTCCCCTTTTGGCACAGCCAATACGGTCTTAACACCGAGTGAAGATCCGACTTCTTTCACTTTCATTCCTTTTTGAGCATACGCTTCTCCACCGCGCACTACCCCATGAACTATCAATGTCCCACCCGCATAAATATTGCAATTGTAACATCCTTTTCCTGTCACAATTACATCACCACTTCCATGAATGACGCTATTCAAGGCATAAGAAAGCTCAATCGCATCATTCTCTTCACGGTCATATTGTCCGATAAACGTATTAAGTTCACGCAATAAATTTGCCATCCCTTCTAAACAATGAAAATGATTCGGACGATCCGCAAGCAAACAGCTGTCCAACTGTGAACCGATGTCAAACCATTGTTCGCCGATTTGTTCCCGCTTTTGCTCACACATTGTTTTATACTGTTTCATCGCCTCCATCATTGTTTTAAATTTACTTTCCATCAACTTTTTCGTAATTGGATAAATATCTTGTTCACGAATTTTAGACATGACCATGAGTTGTTGAATAGCAACAATCATTCGCTCGAGTGATTGGCGAATTTGTTGTAATAAACCAACAAGCTGTGTAACAAGCATTTTATTTTCTCCTGATGTCACTGTACCGCCAATGACGTTTTGTTGAATAAAAATCGATTGTTGTGCACGAATTTTTGCTCGATTGACATTTTGTAAAATCATAATGCTACCAAGTGCCTCAACAACCATTTCTTCTTGAACACTTCCTGTAATTTCAACATCACCTTTAAAATGAATGTTTCCTATTGATAAATCCACATCCCCTTGATGAACGAGCTTTGGAATAATGGAAACGATAACCGTTTTTCCTTTTTTCGCAATTTGCGGTCGTCCCCCCTGTATAGCTAAAATGCGATTCTCATCCATTGTTACCCCTTTACCAAGTTTAATCGTTACCGGATGCACTTCTTTCACAGGAATGACTTCGTTTGTCACTGTTAACCCTGGTTTCCCTTGTTGCGGTGGATGAACAACAGCAATTAAATCTCCTTCACCGACAGTCGCAATCGTTTCTATCTCCCTGTAATCAACCGTCCCGTCTTCACGAACTTTTGGCTTTTTTTTCCCCTCCCCTACTTTCACTTCCACCCAACCGTCTTTTCCTTCGATTGGTTCAATTCCTTTTGCGATCACAGCCGTTATTTTTTTCTCTGCCTGCAACGCCTCTCGAATAGCTTCTTCATTCACACCATACACAATGCCTAATTCTTGGAGTTTCGCCACCACTTCCTCATATGATACATCGTAGATGAGTTCTGTGTCCATTTTCGCTTGTATATGTAATTTGCTAGCTGGTTGCTGATCTTCAAGTACATATCGGCGCCTTACACCTGGCGCAAACGTCAACGTTGCCTCTAGCTTTTTAGCATCTATGTGAATTTTCCAAACAGATTGTGCGACGCTTTCTTCTTTTGGATAAATGCGAACGTCGTCTCCTTCTTGTAGCGTTATACTTCCTTCGATGGCTTTTCCGTTATGTAAACAGATGACTCCTTCACCAACAATAATCGTTGGACCTACATGCACACATTCATAATGTAAAACACCGTCTTTCACCCACGCTTTTCCTTCTATTTTTTTGATAACTGATTCGGTTTGTTGTTTTTTTGTTAATCGGACAATAGCAGGTTGCGAAACGATACCAAACAACTTTTTACGCTCTTGTTGCACGATTTCGATGACGACATCTTCTCGCGTGACTTGAAGTTGTTTTAGCCCTTCTTCAATCGCTTCTTCTACCGTTTGTCCTTTTACTTCGATGCCATCCATTTTTTCCCCACCTTTTCCCTTATCATTTCCTATTATTTTTATTATAATAGTAAAAAGATAAAAGAAATAGTGAAAAAAGTCGGACAAAACGATGATTGTTGAAAAGGATGGTTCCATATGAGAAAACGATTTATGTTTAGTTCCATACTTTCCGTCAGTTTATTGTTCAGTGGTTGTGCACAAAAGGAAAATGATCATGTCGCTGAACATCAGACAGGCGATATTCGAGAAGAAACGGCCTCAGTTCATGAACTTCCGTCGTTTTTAGCATCTTACAATGAGTCGATGGCCCATTTATACGAACAAGTAGCAGCACGTCGAGCATTGTTAGAAAACATTCCTTGTTATTGCGGTTGTGGCGAATCGGCAGGCCATGAAAATAATTATGATTGTTTTGTATATGAAAACAAAAGCAACGGTGCAATCGTCTGGGACGATCATGCGACAAAATGTGGCGTTTGTTTAGAAATCGCATCCATTTCAATCGAACAATATGAAAAAGGAATGTCAATCAAAGATATTCGACATTTCATTGATGAAACATATAAAGAGGGATATGCGAAACCAACACCAACAAAACCAATGTAAAAAACCGAGCCACCCGCTCGGTTTTCATCTTTTCGTTAATTGCCACGCTCGTTTAAGGTCTTTCCAGGAAGACGCTTGATTGTACATCAGCACACCGCCACGGTATATTTTTGATCCGAACACGAATAAAAAGGCAATGGTTCCAACGAGCAAAATGAGACTAAGGGCAATCTCCCAAATTGGAACATTTAGCATTCCAATTCTTAAAAACATAATCATCGGAGTAAAAAACGGGACAAAAGACATTATAGTAATAAACGGAGATTCTGGTACATTCAAACCAAACATCGCCATAATAAACGCGGCAACAACGAGCATCGTCACAGGACCGGCCATTTGTTGCACTTCTTCTACTCGGCTAACAATCGAGCCAAGCACAGCAAATAACATCGCATATAACAAATAACCGAGCAAGAAAAAGATCATTCCGTATACAATTAAAGAGAGCGGTAGTTTTTCCATTCCAAATAACTGACTTAACATATCGCTATTTTGCAGCGATGTATAACCGACAGTGAAAATCACAACAAACTGCGTCAAACTCAACAAAGCAATCCCTAAAATTTTCCCGAATAATTGTTGAACGGGTGAAATACTTGAAATTAAAATTTCCATAATGCGCGATGACTTTTCTGTTGCCACTTCCATCATAATCATACTTCCGTACATTAACACAAACATATACATCGCAAACAGCAAAACGTACACGATCGTTCTAGCTTGATCTAATTGTTCTTCTGTTTTCGCGTGTTTTTCAAGCGCTACTTTCTCTATCGTAATTGGCGCATACAGCGCATTGATTTGGTCATATGTTAACCCGATTTGTTTCGCCATCATCACAATTTTTACTTGTTGTAGTGCTTGCTCCATTTCATGCGTGACATCACTATCTGCAATATTTTTTGCATAATATGCCACTTTTAGTTGTCCGTTCTGTACATGAAGTACAATATACGCATACCACTTTTCTGTTTGAACATATTTTTTCGCTTGTTCTTCATTTTCATTGTGGCGAACAAGTTTTATTTCTTTATTTGACTGCATTTGTGCTTGCAATGCTTCATACCATCCGTTCGTTTGATCGATCACACCAATTGTTTTTTGACCATTATCGCTAAACGCTTCAATGATGCGATCTAACTGACCAATACCAAATATAATAAGAGCAGTAATCATGGTTGAAATAAAAAAAGACTTTGATTTTAATTTCGTCATATACGTATGAGCAAAAACAATCCAAAATTTATTGTTCATACGCCGCACCTACTTTCTCAATAAAAATGTCGTTAAGCGACGGTTCTTCTAACGAAAATGTACGAATGAATCCTTTTGCATAAATGTGTTCAAGAATGTGCTGTGATACGTGTTCATCAGCTATTTGCAAACGAACTCCTTCAACCGTTTTCTCCATTTTCAATACGCCTGGAATTTTCCCTAACGTTTCAAACGGTAACTCTCCATGAATGATCACATTTTTTTTACCGAAAGATCTCTTTAACTCTTTTATTGATCCGTGCACAATCGGTTTTCCTTTATGCATAATGCATATATGTTCACATAGTTGTTCGACATGTTCCATCCGATGACTGGAAAAGACAATTGTTGTTCCTTTTTGCTGTAAGTCAATCACTGCTTCTTTTAACATTTCTACATTTACTGGATCTAATCCGCTAAACGGTTCGTCTAAAATAAGCAGTGACGGACGATGTAACACCGCTGCGATAAATTGAATTTTTTGTTGATTTCCCTTTGATAATTGTTCTACTTTTTGATGTTCGTATTGTGGTATTTTAAAACGCTCAAGCCAATGACGCATTTCTTTTACAATGTCTTCTTTATGTAACCCTCGCAATCTTCCTAAATAAATGAGTTGTTCTCTTACTTTTAACTTTGGGTACAATCCTCTTTCTTCCGGCAGATATCCAATGAGATGGCTATGCTTATATGTGATGCGTTCACCGTTCCATGTAATCTCCCCTTTCGTCGGCTCAAGCAACCCTAAAATCATTCGAAATGTTGTCGTTTTTCCTGCTCCATTCGCTCCAAGAAACCCAAACATACGCTGTTCTGGAATAGATAATGTTACGTCATCCACTGCTACAAACGAACCAAACTGTTTTGTCACATGTTGTAAAACTAAACCCATGTTTCTCACTCCTCCTTTATTTCATTATAACGTATAAACCTAGGTAAAAGTTTCATATATTTACTTTTTATGTTCAAAAAATGATGAGAAACATACTTCTTTCTTGTCCTTCATTCATTTATAATGAAAAATAAAGAGGAGGTGAATCAAAGTGGAGAAAGAAACAATGGTAAAAGAAATTGTGAAAGCGCTCGAACTATTTTCAGACAAAATTCATGCTGAAATGCAAGAGATGGGCAACCAACTCCGGGCGGAAATGCAAGAAATGGGCAATCAACTCCGGATGGAAATGCAAGAAATGGGCAATCAACTCCGGATGGAAATGCAGGAGATGGGTAACCAACTCCGAGCGGAAATGCAGGAAATGGGCAACCAGCTCCGGACGGAAATGCAAGAAATGGGCAACCAGCTCCGGACGGAAATGCAGGAAATGGGCAACCAGCTCCGGACCGAAATACAAGAAATGGGCAATCAGCTCCGGACGGAAATGTATGCGGTGGAAAGCAAATTAGAAGCAAAAATTGATGAATTGAAGCAAGAGACGAACGAACAATTTAAACAACTCAACGAAAAAATCGATCACTTACGAGACGAGCTATCAGATACACAAGAAACCGTTGATCTGCTTTCTTCCAAAACACTCCAACACGAGCGAAAACTTCGTCTTTTATCCAAACAGTCGTAAAATCCGTTGACATCTTCGCTTTTTTGTTTCATAATTCTAAAAAATATAATAAGCGAAAAAGGCACGGGACAAGTAAACCGATGGAATGTGCAAGAGAGTGGAACTCATAGGCTGGAAGGTTCCTCACAGGAAGTCGGTTGAACCTACCCTACATGGCCGCTTATGCAAACATAAGTCGTCTCCCCGCGTTACGGGGCAAGAGGTGGGCGCTTTGCGCCAAAAAAGGTGGTACCGCGGAAACAACGCTTTTCCGTCCTTTTCTATATAAGGGCGGAGAAGCGTTTTTATTTTAAGAAAGGAGAGAAATCGTGAAAAAGAAGCGAATTGTCGTTAAAATCGGGAGTAGCTCATTAGCAGAAAAAAACGGGACACTCTCAGAACAAAAACTACGCGGACATGTCGAAGCGCTTGCGTATATGAAACAGCTCGGACATGATGTCATTCTCATTTCCTCTGGTGCGGTCGCCGCTGGGTTTGGGTTGCTTGGGTATCGTTCGCGACCGAAAACGATCGCTGGAAAACAAGCAGCCGCTTCAGTCGGTCAAGGGGTGCTCATGCAAAGCTACATTTCAGCCTTTCGTTCATTTGGCATCGTCACTGGACAATTGTTGTTAACGCGCGCCGATTTTTACGACCGCGAGCGATTTCGTAACTTATTTGCGACGATTTCTACATTGTTAGAACGAGGCGTGCTCCCGATTATTAACGAAAACGACTCTGTTTCTGTTGAAGAGTTGACGTTTGGGGATAACGATTTATTGTCGGCGCTTGTCAGTGGATTTTTACATGCAGATGCCCTCGTCATTTTAACAGACATTAACGGGTTATACGACCAAAATCCGAAACATCCTGAAGCAAAAAAATATCATTTTCTATCGGAAATTACCGACGAACTCATTGCCCAAGCAGGTGGAAGCGGCTCAACGGTTGGAACTGGGGGAATGAAATCAAAACTTCTTGCGGCGCAAAAGGCTCTTTCTTTCGGTGTTAGCGTTTTTATCGGCACAGGGGCTGGCAAAGAAAAATTGCAACATATTTTAGAAGGAAAAGGCGACGGGACGTATATCGGCTCTCCTTTTCAAGAACATATGCAAATGCGTAAACAATGGATCGCGTACCATTCCGAAGTCGCAGGAGCAATTGAAATTGATGAAGGAGCAGAAACAGCCCTTTTGCATAAAGGAAAAAGTTTATTACCAGCCGGTGTAACAAACGTATTTGGCTCATTTCAAGCGCTTGATGTCGTCAATGTCGTCAATCAAAAAGGCGATGTAATTGCTAGAGGGCAAGTATATTATGCGGTGGGCGATTTAGCGAAAGTAAAAGGTCTTTCAAGCGAGGAAGCGAAACGATATTCTTTCCACCATCGCCCAGAAGTTATTCATCGCGACAACTTAGTATGCTTCAAAAAGACATCTGTCTGCTAAAAACGAAAGGAGCGAAAACGAATGAGTGAATTAATCATCAAAGCGAAAAAATTAAAGCAATCGGCCAGTCAATTAGCAATGTTATCAACAGAAGAAAAAAACAACGCGCTCGCGATGATTGCAGAAGCGTTAATTGCACAAACGGGGTACATTTTACAAGAAAACGAAAAAGACATGGCAATCGGAAAAGAAAACGGGCTCTCTCCTTCCTTGCTTGATCGGCTGCAACTCACGGAAGAACGCATTCAGCAAATCGCTGATGGTGTCCGCCAAGTCGTTGATCTGCCAGATCCGGTTGGGGAAACAATTGAACAATGGACGCGACCAAATGGGCTCATCTTAAAACAAATTCGTGTACCACTTGGCGTCGTTGGGATGGTGTACGAAGCGCGGCCAAACGTCACCGTCGATGCGGCTAGCCTTTGTTTAAAAACGGGAAATGCCGTCTTGTTGCGGGGCAGTTCTTCCGCCATTCACTCAAATAAAGCACTTATTTCCGTGATGCAACAAGCATTAAAACAGTCGAAAATTCCGACAGACGCCATTCAACTGTTAGAAGATACAAGCCGTGAAACCGCCCAACAAATGTTCCGTCTAAAAGAATATATAGATGTCCTCATTCCACGCGGTGGTGCAGGACTTATTCAGTCAGTCGTCGAAAACGCAACGATTCCTGTATTAGAAACAGGTGTCGGCAATTGCCATATTTTTATCGACGATTCCGCGCAAAAAGAAATGGCGATCGATATCGTCATCAATGCGAAACTGCAACGTCCATCTGTCTGCAATGCAGTCGAAACGGTGATTGTTCATAAACAATGGCCGTATATAAAAGAATTGCTTGAAACGTTGCACGAAAAAGGAGTCGAATTGCGTGCGGACAAACAACTTGCCGATACATATCCGTTTGTCCGTGAGGCAAAAGAAGAAGATTGGGCAACCGAATTTCTAGCACCCATTTTGGCGGTGAAGCTCGTTGAAGCGGTGGACGAAGCGATTGAACACATCGAACGATACGGAACGAAACATTCTGAAGCGATTATTTCCGAATGCAACGAACATGTAGAACAATTTTTTGCTCGCGTCGATGCCGCTGTATTGTACCATAACGCCTCCACTCGCTTTACCGACGGCGAACAGTTCGGATACGGCGCCGAAATCGGCATTAGTACCCAAAAACTGCACGCCCGTGGACCGATGGGATTACGCGCCATCACGACAACGAAAACGCTCGTGTATGGGAATGGACAAGTGCGAAAATGACAACCAGCCTCCGCATGGGGCTGGTTTTTCTATTTCATTTTATCTAATGGGACATATTTTACAATGAGATTGCTTAGTTGTTTGATAAAAAAGACAACACGTTGTCCTTTGAATACGACTTTCTCCTTTCCAAAAACGATATAACGGATTTTGAGAATACGGACCGAACAACTTGCCATCTGCTTTTTGCACAACAAATAGAAAATCGTCATAAATTTGTTGACGTACATCGCAGCACTCGTTTTCCCCTATTAATGTTTTATATAGCCAGATTATATAAATCGAGACGTTTTCCCATAGGATTAACGGTGAAATATGCGTAGTTTTCCGCAACTGTTCAATTAACAGAGCAAGATGCCCTGCAAAAAGATGCTCAATGATTTGCGTACGCCATTTGTCACGATTTTCACTAACTGTTGTATATGTAAGCGACTCAAAGCGAAAAGTAGGCATCCACATTTTTGATTCATTATCTGTTTCCATCCATATTTGCTGAAAAGACGATGAAAAACGTTTATTCCATACAGACATTGCATATAAAACGATGGCTATAAAAAAGCTATATCTTTTCATGAATATAGAAGCAGAAACCATTTGATTTCGAGCACCAATTTTTTGCTGCACAAGTTGTAAATATATAGCGAGTTCCCTTTCATCATGCAGTTGATCAAGCCGAATAGATAAAGGAGAAATCATACGTTTTTTTGAAAAACGAAATCTCTCTAACTGTTTCACTTCATCTTCAGAAAGATTCATCATGATACTCCTTCCCTATCCAAAAGGTATCTACCTCTTCCATATGGAATACAAAGAGGTGTTCCAAATAAAGGGTCGTAAATTACTTCACAGTCAAGCTGAAAAACATCCTTGACAAGTTCACGTGAAATAATTTTCTCCGGTTTCCCTTGTGCATATACGGTTTTGTCGCGGATGGCAACGATATGATGGGCATAACGGCACGCCAAATTTAAGTCATGAAGCACCATGACAATCGTTCGCTTTTCTTGTTCATGTAATGTAAACAATAAGTCAAGAATTTCGATTTGATGTGCCACATCTAAATAGGTTGTCGGTTCATCTAGCAAAATGACTTCCGTATGTTGCGCCAATGTCATCGCAATCCATGCACGTTGGCGCTGTCCTCCTGAGAGAGAGTCAACCGAACGCTCTGCGAACTGTATCATGCCAGTTGCTTGAAGTGCGTGCTTAACCGCATCTTCATCCTCTTTTGACCATTGTTTTAACCATGTTTGGTGTGGATAACGACCTTGCTTAACAAGTTGCAAAACGGTCAAACTTTCTGGAACGGCTGGCGACTGCGGTAAAATGGCCATCTTTTTTGCTACTTCTTTTGTGGGCATTTTTGTGATCTCTTTTCCTTCAAGCAATACCGTTCCACCAATCGGTTTTAGTAATCTAGCTAACGACCGTAATAACGTGGATTTTCCGCATCCATTTGCACCAATTAAAACAGTAATTTCCCCTTTTGGAATGCTCATATTTAGCTCATCAATGACGATTGAGTTTCCATAAGAAAGTGTAAGTGACTTTGTTTGTAAAATGGTCATATTTTCACCTCACTACGCATTTCGATTTTTATACAATAAATAAATAAAATAAGGGGCCCCAATTGCTGCGGTAAATACACCAGCTGGAATTTCTAGTGGAGCAAACAGTGTCCGTCCCAATAAATCCGCAAGCAACACAAGAATGCCGCCTAACAAAGCTGCTATTGGCAGCATCCCTCCAAAAGAAGATCCTACTAATCTTCGTGCCATATGCGGAGCCATCAATCCAACAAAGCCAATCCCTCCAACAAATGCTACAGCTCCCCCTGTTAGCGCCGTGCTTAATAAAAGGAGAAACAAGCGCTGTTTTTGCAAAGAAACACCTGCGCTAACCGCGAGCTCCTCACCTAATTCTTGAATATTTACTTGTCGAGCGGAAATGAAACTAATAAGTAACAACAAAAAAGCCCAAGGCATGAAAATCATCACTTGTTTCCAAGAAACCCCATATACACTTCCAGTAATCCAAATATTTGCTTGACTCGCCCGATAAATCGGTCCAATGAGCATGAGCATAGTAGTAAAAGCTTGCATGAGCGCAGATATCCCTATCCCGATCAAGACGAGACGAATCGGGGACACCCCGTTTTTCCAAGCTAGCATATACACAAGAAAAACGGCGATCGTGGCCCCTATAAAAGCACCTAAAGGCAACCAGTGAATACTAATGATAAGCGATCCATTTTTATCACTAAATATCGTTAAAAATAAAACAACGACTACGGCTGCGCCACTTGTCATCCCAAGTACATCTGGAGAAGCAAGCGGATTGCGAATCATTCCTTGAAGAATAGCACCAGCTACAGCTAAAGACATTCCCGCAAAAAAGGCGATAATCATTCGAGGTAGACGAAATGAATAAATTACAATCTCATCCATTTCACTCCCACTACCTAATAGCGTGTTTATAACATTTACTGGGGAAATATACATTTCTCCAATTCCTGTACTAAGAAGAAACAAAAAAATAGAAATCATTAGTAGCACTAAGCAAGTCGTCATCACTTTTTTGTCAATTAAAAATGAAATATTGTTTCCCACTCGAAATGGTATGTACTTTCTCATTTTAAAATCCCCCTACGGGCAACATAAATAAAAAATGGAACCCCGATAAATGCCGTCATAATTCCGACAGGCACTTCTTGCGGCATCAATATATACCGAGCTCCAATGTCTGCAAAGTTTAAGAGACTTCCCCCAATGAAAGCACAATACGGAAGTAACCAACGGTGATCATTCCCGACAAATGCTCGAGCAATATGAGGAACAATAATTCCTATAAAACCTATTGGCCCAGCTACTGCCACAGAACTTCCTGCTAACAAAACAATAAAAATAGCCATAATTAACTTGACAAAGTTCGTACGTTGTCCCAATCCTTTTGCTACATCATCTCCTAGCATGATAATGTTAATCTTTGAAGCTAATAAAAAAGAACCAATCCACGCAATGAGAAAGTAAGGAAGAACAGAAGTTAACATCTCTAACTTTCGTCCTGAAACAGATCCCGCCAACCAAAACAACACCTCTTCTAACGCTTTTTCATTTACAACTAACAATCCTTGTGTAAGAGAAGCAAAAAGTGTCGCTACAGCTGTTCCTGCTAACGTTAATTTAATCGGTGTCATCCCTTCTTTTCCAACTGAACTGATGATAAATACAATGATTGCTGCGAGTGTAGCACCAATTAAAGCGAGCGATGCGAACATGTGAAGCGAACTAACTTGAAAGAAGGTTACACATAACACAATTAGAAACCCCGCCCCTGCATTAATTCCAAAAATCCCAGGCGAAGCGAGGGGATTTTTAGTTAAAGCCTGCATAAGTGCCCCTGCCATGGCTAAACTTGCCCCAACAGCCGCGCCAATGAGGGCACGTGGCAAACGAACCGTATTAATAACAAGATGTTCGTTAGAAATACCTTTATTCATCAGCGCCTCGATTGCCGTTCGATAGCTTGTATCTGTGTAACCATAAATGATACTCATCCACATACTAATAAAAAATATAAGTACAAATAAAAGCAGTCCAACCAACCGTTTTGTACTGTTTTCTAACATTGTAGATAATCTCCTTACTATGATTTGTAGCCTCATATAAAGTCTATTTGATATCGAATATCAGTGTCAATGAATTTATTAGATTATTTGAAATCTCGGCAAGTAAATTATAATTCAATTATATAATTTAATTGACAATGATTATCATTCATATTATTATTTTATTCGTTAACGAAAATCATTTTCAAATAGGAGGCGTACATATGAAAAAACTTTCTTTTATGCTGATGATTGTTCTTCTTTTCGTTCTTAGCGCTTGCAACGGTTCGAACGAAGAAACAACGACAAAGCAAGATGAAGAAAAACCTGTAACTTATACAGTCGAGCATGCGATGGGCACAACTGAAATAAAAGGTGCACCTAAACGCGTTGTTATTTTAACGAACGAAGGAACAGAAGCTTTATTAGCATTAGGTGTAAAACCAGTCGGTGCTGTTAAATCGTGGCTTGGAGATCCTTGGTATGATCATATCAAAGATCAAATGGATGGCGTAAAAGAGATTGGAACGGAAAGTGAGCCAAATTTAGAAGCAATCGCTTCATTAAAACCAGACCTAATTATTGGTAACAAACTACGTCAAGAAAAAATTTATGAGCAATTAAACGCTATTGCTCCAACTGTTTTTTCTGAAACGTTAAAAGGGAACTGGAAAGAAAACTTCATGCTCTATGCAAAAGCAGTCAATAAAGAAGAAAAAGGAAAAGAGATCATGGCTGCGTACGACCAACGTATTGAAGATTTGAAAGCGAAGTTAGGAGACAAGCTACAGATGAAAGTTTCCATCGTCCGCTTTCTAGCTGGTGATGTACGCATCTATCACAAAGACTCCTTCTCTGGCGTTATTTTAGATCAATTAGGATTTGCACGCCCTGAGTCACAAAACGTCAACGATTTTGCGGAAAAAGGTGTAACAAAAGAACGAATTCCAGCAATGGATGGCGATATTCTCTTTTATTTCACATATGAAGAAGGAGATGGAGCAGCGACAAAAGTAGAAGATGAATGGATTAACGATCCGCTTTTCAAAAATTTAAACGTAGCGAAACAAGGAAAAGTGTACAAAGTGAGTGACGCCATTTGGAATACAGCCGGTGGGGTTCTGGCAGCGAACTATATGCTTGATGATATTGAAAAATATTTCCTAAACCAATAGCGCATATACAACAACCAGCCTCCGCGTGGGGCTGGTTAAAATCTCTTTTGAAAGAAAAGGAGCAATCAGACAATAGGCCATGCGATGAAGAAAGTAACGATAATAAGAAAAACACCTGTTACTAAAAATGAAAAAACAGCCTGCAATCCTCCAGTTCTCCATCTTAAGTATAATAAGGAGAGCAACTCGCCACCATTTTATGCGAAATCCACTACGCTTCATCCCCGCACAAATCCGCCTTCCGAATGGATGATCTGTCCAGTAATCCATTCTGCTTCGTCGCTTGCTAGAAAGCGAACGAGACGCGCAGCATCGTTTGGTGTGCCGATTCGACCGAACGGAAATTTCGAAAGAAGGTACTGTTTTAGTTCTTCGTTCATCCATCCTGTATCGGTAGGTCCTGGGTTGATGGCGTTTACGGTTATCTTTTTTTCGGCTACTTCGACGGCGAACGTTTTGACAAACGCATCGATCGCCCCTTTTGTTGCCACATATGCGCTTTCTCCCGGCATTGGACCAAGCGACTGCCCCGATGTCATCATAATAATTCGTCCACCTTGTGGCTTTTCAAACATATTGGCAAATGCCACACTTAACATGATTGGCGCTCTGACATTGACAAAATAGTGTCGGTCGAGCATTTCGCTTGTTAACGATGAATATGGAAGCGAAACAGAATAGCAAGCGTTGTTTACTAAAATATCCGGTACACCAAACACCTCGCACACCTTATCGAGCAATACTTGCGGTGCTTCTTCTTTAGATAAATCGAGCTCGAAGGAATGGCACACGACACCGAGCGCTTCTAGCTTTCGTTGAATGTGAAGCGGTTCGTCTTGCTCCATCCCCCACGGCATCGTACGGTCGTATGCGCTCCAGTACGTGAAAAAAATATCTGCCCCTGCTTCGGCTAGCGCCTCACAAATTGCCGCACCGATTCCATGTTTCCGGCTCACCCCTGTGACTACTGCCTTTTTTCCTTTTAATGTTTTCAACCGTATTCACCTCTTACCGAATCGCTTCTAACACTTCCGCAAACCGCTTACGCTCATCATGCCATTTCGCCTCTTCCAACTCTAATTGAATCGGAATGTCACAATGAATGGCTGCCAGTTTGCGCGATAAATGAAGCAAGTCGAGATGTGTTGTTATTTTTTGTTGTTGCGCTTTTGTTAAGTTCGCTAAATTTGCGATGATTCCTTCAATTGATCCATATTGTTGAATGAGTTTAACCGCTTGTTTTTCTCCAATGCCACGTACACCTGGATAATTGTCGCTCGGATCACCCATGAGCGCTTTGACATCAATAAGTTGCTGTGGCTGAATCCCTTTTTCTTCAATAAAACGGTCGAGCGTATACGCTTCATAGTTGCCGATTCCTTTAGCCAATAAGTAAACCGTGACACGCTCGGAAAGAAGCTGAAATAAATCACGATCTCCGGTCATAATCGAAATGCGCATCTCCTCACGATATTGCTTCACAAGCGAGCCGATGCAATCGTCCGCTTCGGCACCGAGCACACCGATATTCGGAATACCTAACATCGCGACCACTTCTTTTGCCAAATCAAACTGCGGAATTAATTCATGCGGCGGCTCGCCACGATTCGCCTTATAGTCCGGAAACCATTCGGTGCGAAACGTCGTACTTCCCATATCCCAACAACAGACGACATGCGTCGGTTGAAGCGCATTTGTCGCCGCTTCAATATGCTTTACTACCCCATATACCGCATTCGTCGGCACCCCACGGCTATTCATCATCCATCGCGGCGCCGTCGCATAAAACGACCGAAACAATAACGCCATTCCGTCAATCAACAACAAATGTTCTCGTTCCATCGCTCGTTATCCTTTCTATGTATCGATGAAACAAGTATAACAAAAAACCACCCCATATGGGATGGTAGAAATAATGAAGCTAGCCTTCTGCAAATAATCTTCTTCCGATATCATATCCAACTGCTCCGATGTAAATCGGTACGACAAAAGCAACAGACGGATAAAACGGAATGGATACAAGCGTTGCAATAATAAAAACGACTGCCGAATGAAATTTCTTATCGAAAAACAAAAGAACACCTTCTGTCACTATACAAACAAGCAAAATGAGCAACAACGCAAACGGAAAAACAGCCCACGTAAACGACCGTGAACTGAATAGCGAAAGCGCTAAGGAAAACAACACAATCGACAGGAAAACTTTTTTCAAAAATAGTTTCATAACTCACTTCCTTTATTATCTGGATAAAAGAAAAAGAGTGGCAAACTCCTACGCTGTTTTGACTGTCCCCTTTTCTTCCAATCTGTGACCGAACGGACAATTTTTCTATTGATTAAACAATATAATCTCCCTAGCCTCAATGTCTCTGCTTTCTTTACTTTGACTCATAGTCTGAGGAGTGGCAAGAATGACTTTCACAGTTACTTCTTCCGTAAAGTCGTCAACACTTCATTTGTTGCCATCTTCATCACTGAATTTTGTTTGATCTGTGATTCGGACTGTACAAGGATAGCTTATATCCTCTACGTTATTTTTCCTTTTCTTTACTTCATGGGAACAGTCCACGACAAAATAATTTTCTCCAATACTATAAAGCGTTCCTTCAAAAGACTTTGTTCCTGTACAACCAATCAAGAGTAAACTGACCAAGACGAAAACAACAGTTCTAATCATTCGAATGATACTCCTTTGTTTTTATATATACCAATCCCCTTTTTTATAACAAATTGTATATAAAGAAGCAAAAAACCACCCTACGATAAAGGGTGGCTTACATGAGAAGAACCGCGAATCGTTTGTTTTTTTGTTAGTTCTTCATCGACTGTTAATAACGTTTTGTTTTCCCAGCTGACGAAGTAATCTTCCCATAAGACGTGGCAACGATCATCGGTTACTTCTAGCACAATGCCTCTCGTTCCATCCAGATAGACGACGCAGTCTCCGATGTGAAACATAGCGATCACCCTAGACGGAAGACGATGCCATGACCACCGCGTGGATATTCCCACCGAATGTTTTCGTGCGGACAGCCAATGCGACAACTGCCGCACTCATGACAGCCTTCATAGCCAACATGCATGCGAATATCTTCCCATTTATAAACAGCTGCTGGACAAAAAATGGTACAAATTTTATCGGGACATTTCGTTAAACAAATGTTGTCATCAAGCACGTGAAGATGCGATTTCGTATCCGCATTAAAGCGAACTAAATATTGCTTTTCTTCAATCGTTTGCGCCTTCATCATTTCATCACCTTCCATGCTTTCATCATATCGCGTGCCAGCTTAAACTTTTGTTTCGTCGAGCCGAGATCACGCCAAATTTTTTTCTGTTTTTCCCATTTCGATGCCCCGTCCACCGTAAACATTTGGCTTGCTGCGCGGTTGAGCATCGGGATGTATTGTTCAAAATATTGTGGGAACGATTCAAAATGATGGGTCGCATCTTTATATTTTTTCAAGTCTTGCCCAATAAAGCTTTCCATCAGTTTCATTCGGTATTGATCAAGCATGCTTTCGGAAAAGTCGTTTTGCTCTTTTGCCATAATGATTGTTTCTGCCGCTAACCGACCAGAAGTCATCGCCATATTGGAACCTTCGCGATGAATCGCATTGACAAGCTG